>MDSV01118615.1_pt1 | contig 46423 bp, 45 predicted proteins | sample 810851 | NCBI WGS metagenome assembly MDSV01 (sample SAMN05326640, study PRJNA326480) | marine metagenome | isolation source: seawater | place: Atlantic Ocean: North East | collected 2012
AAAAGTATCAAGAAAAGTATCATCTTGGACACTAAAGAACAGACCATTTTTTTTATGTTGTATTATTTCTTCCACATTTCTATTTTTATTTATAAGTACGATACATCCAGAAGACATCGCCTCTAAGACTACTTTTGGGTTACCCTCATAAAGACTTGAAGAAACAAAGTACATGTATTTGTCGTACAAGACTAATAATTTAGAGTTAGGCATTTTTCCTAAAAACCTTACATCAACTTTATTATCGTTAGCCAATATTTCTAGTTTATCTCTAAGAGAACCATCACCAACTATATCTAATCCAACATCGGTGCCTTTTAATGCAGTAATAAGATATTCATAATTTTTTTGTTCTTCTAGTCGACCCACTGAGAGAAGTCTGTTTTTTATTTTTTCGGATTGTTGAATAATTTTATTTGTATCCACCCAATTAGGACGAATTTCAATTTTGTTGGTAAAAACAAATCTTTTTGAAAGGTATTTTTTGTCTGAAGAAGATGATACTGTATAAAAATCAGCAAATAAGAGTCCCAATTGTGTCATAAGATAAATAAGTACAAGTTTGAAAGCAGACTTTTTCTGATTTTTTGAAAATTGATAAAGATCAAAACCTGTTCTTATTATTAGTTTTCTTCTGCTTATTATTTTATATATTATTGGAATCCAGCAACCATTTAGTTGATTAGTTTTAATTAAGTCAGGTCTATTAATAACCTTTCTCAACTTAAATGGGATTATAAAACTTTTGAGAAGTCTAAAAGATTTATATTTAGAATATTTTAAGTATTTATATATTGGAATTATAGAAATATTTTTCGGCAAATTGTTGATAGATAAATCTGAATCATTCCCATATGTAATAAACGTAAATTTGCATTCTCTATTCGATAATTCATCATACAGTTTTACTTCTCTGTCTAAAAGACCACTACTTTCCCAGTCTTTTAACGAAATATCGTAAGTAAAAAAAAGAACTATATGCATTATTTATAATTAATTTAGTATCTATTTTGAATTATTGTAAGGTTTATAGATTCATTATGAAAAAAATATTAATTATTCACACTAACTATCAAAATCTTGGTGGGGAAGACACTGCCGTTATTTCAGAGCAAAACTTCTTATCACAATATTATGATGTAAGGACCTTACGCTTTCAAAACAACGTAGACTCTATCTATAAGCAGGCTATTTATTTTTTAACAAATAATAACAAAGAAAGTATGAAAATTCTTCAAGAAGAGATTGATAACTTTAATCCAGACATAGCTTATGTTCACAATACTTGGTTTAAGGCTTCAATCGGTATTTTCAAAATTTTAAATCAAAATAATATAAAGACATTCTTAAAACTACATAATTTCAGATATCACTGCACGAAGTCATTCTTTTCTTCAAACCATTTAAGCAATTCAAAGTTGATATCCAAAAATTTAGATACAGATAACATTTTCTGTTTAGCATGTGGATCAAGCAAAAAGTCTTTAGGCTTTTTCAATAAGTACTATTCTGACTCCTATATTAAATCTTTTTTAATCAACTTATATGGGATAAAGTATTTAAATTACCTAAAAATGAGTGATGTTAAATTATTTGTACTTACGAACTTCCATAAAGAATTTTTGCTAGATAATGGAATTAATGAAGACAGGGTTATTGTTTTTCCAAATTACCTTTCCAAAGCTAAGAAGAAAAAAAATATTAATTTAGGTGATAATGAATATATTGTTTATGCAGGCAGAATATCTAAAGAGAAAGGACTGAATGAATTAATCAGTTCATTTTTAGAAGCTAATGAAAAAAATTATCATTTAAAAATAATTGGCAATGGTCCGTTACTTAAATCATTAAAAGAAAAGTATCAAGGTTCTGAATATTCTGAAATAGAATTTTTAGGAGAACTTAGAAATGATAAAGTCCTGGATATTATTAGTGGTTCTAAGGGAGTTGTCACGAGTACAAAACTTTTAGAAGGCCAGCCAATGTTATTATGTGAAGCATCCATTATGGGAATTCCAGCTATTTTTCCTAAATCTGGTGGTATATCCGAGTTTTTTCCAAAAGATTACAAACTATCATTTGAACAATTTAATTATGAACAGTTAGAGTCTAAAATAAAAATACTTACTAGTAATCAAAACATAACTAGCAAATCAGATGTGAATAATCAAAATCAAGAAAATCTTGGTGATAAAAATAAGGAATATATTCAGGGATATCTAGACAAAAAAAGATTAATAATGTTATTTGAAGAGTGTGTAAATGGATAACAAAAAGCTAGTTTCAGTTTTGATGAGTGCTTATAACTCTGAAGATTCAATATCTAATGCTATTGAAAGTATCGTCAATCAGGAATATTCTGAAATAGAACTGTTAATTATGGACGATGGTTCTAGTGACAATACTACAGAAATTTGTAAAGAATTTTCACAAAAATTCAATAACATAAGGTTATTTAAAAATGAAAAAAATTTGGGGCTTACTAAATCTTTGAATTTATTATTAAAACATTCTAATGGAGAGATTATCGCAAGACAGGATTCAGATGATGTCAGCTTTAAATCAAGGATTAAAGAGCAAGAAGCTTTTTTGAAAAGTAATAATTTTGATGCTTGCTTTACAAGAGCTCTTATCAAAAATAAAAATAAAAAAATACCTGGATTTTCTTTTTATTTACCCCACGGTATTTCAATATTTTACAAAAATCCTTTCATACACGGAACATTGTTTATAAAAAAATCAGTAATCAATAAACTTGGGAACTATGATGAGAAATTTATTTACGCACAAGACTACAGATTATTTAAAGATTTGATAGTTCAGAAATATAAAATTGGTGTTATTAACAAACCTCTTTATGAACTAAATATGGAAAATAATATTTCTACAAATCATAGAGAAGAACAAAATTATTATTCCCAATGTGTAAGAAAAAATATAGAACCTAAGAAATAGATAATTCCTTTTTATAAATAATACATTTTTCTAAAAAGCTTTCAAGAGAAGTTGATGCCTCCCAGCCTGTTTCTTTCTTAATTTTTTTTGGATTAGCTAGTATTTTTAAAGGATCCCCATCTCGCAGTAAACTCTCATCGACATCAACACTTGTTTCCCAATCTATCCCTAGATAGTTGAACACAAAAATAATAATATCTTTGACAGTGTGACCTTTGCCTGAGCCAAGAACAAAATTATCATTTAAATTGTTCTCAACCATTAGGCACATAGCATCAACAATATCTTCTGCATAACTCCAATCTCGTGACAGCTCTAAACTGCCAACAACTAGTCTTTTTGAAGGATCTTTTGATATTTCTAGTGCTTTTGAAATTATTTTCATAATTAGATAGTCATCAGATCTAAATTCTGATTCATGATTAAATAAAATTCCATTTGAAAATTTCCAGTCATATTTTTTTCTTAGAATATCGATAAAATTATATATATAAAGCTTTGAAAGCGCATAAGATGATGTTGGATTAAATTCAGAAGATTCGTCTAATGGTAAACCATTACTTTGATTAAACATTTCTGAACTGGATGGGTGGAAAAAGTTACAATAATTATTATTTTCAATAAGAGAATTAACTAAATTCATAAAATTACTTATCATTGTTTTTCCAGTAACACTTGGTTCAAGTATTGATTCATATACAGAACTTGGTCCTGTTAAGTTGTAAATATAACTTGGATTAAAACTACTAATAAAACTATTTAATTCAACATAATTTTCTTGGTCTATATTCAGTAAATCAATTCTGTTCAAATCAATTTCATAGTTGAGATATTTAAGTTTTTTATAAAAATTAGAGTTATTCTTATTTCTTGAAAAGCCTGCAACCTTTATAGAACTATCTTTTTTTAAAATTTTATTTGTCAAGAAAATTCCATCTTGACCAGTTATTCCTGTAATAAGGATATTTTTACTACTCATATAGTTTTATTTACTCCAGTAAATAATATTACACCTTATAAATCATTTCTTTCATACTTTATAAATTGTGCAAAAGTAATCAATATTTTCAACTTATAATAAAATTTAGCAATGAAAATATATATAAATACAATAAAAGAATCATGGGTTATAGATAGGTTCAAAAAAGAGTGGTTAGAATTTAACAATGAATTTTCAACTTCAACAATATCTAATGCAGATATTATCTGGATAATCGCTCCTTGGACATGGAAAAAAATCCCTAAAAAATTCTTGAAAAAGAAAACGGTTGTATGTTCTATTTATCACATAGATGAAAAAAAATTTACTCCTAGAGAAAAAAAAGAATTTCAAAAAAGAGATGAGTATGTCAATAAATATCATGTTATCTCAAATAGAACAAAAGAACAGGTTGAGAGATTAACAAATAAAGAAATCACTGTAATACCTTTTTGGATAAATCAGGATATTTGGTTTGAAATAGATAAAAGTCAAATAAGAAATAAATACTCTTTTCCAGAAGACAGATTTTTAATTGGTTCATTTCAAAGAGACACAGAGGGATCAGATTTGTTTTCTCCCAAACTTTCTAAAGGACCGGATATCTTTATCAATATCATTTCCAAAATGTATAAACAAAATAGTAATATAGAAATTATTCTTACTGGAAAAAGAAGAAATTATATAATTTCAGAATTAGAGAAAATAGGTGTTAATTATCATTATTTTGAAATGGTAGATTTTTCGGTATTAAACGAACTTTACAATTGCTTAGATTTATATATTGTTTCTTCAAGATATGAAGGAGGACCTCAGTCAATACTTGAGTGTGGTATTACTAAAACTCCCATAATTTCTACAAAAGTAGGAATTGCCGATGAAATATTATCTCCAAAATCTATTTATGATGTCGATAACTTTTTTCAAGCAAAACCAGATATTGAAACAGCATATGAAAATTCCTTAAAATATGTAATACCTAAAGGGTTTAAAGATTATCATAATTTATTTAAAGATGTTTATGAAGATTAGTATTGGAACAAATATCAAAGACGGACCTTGGGGTGGTGGAAACCTTTTTGCTCTTAATCTCATGGACCATCTTAAAAAAAATGGACACAAAGTTGTTAATAATTTACAAGATGATGATATTGATTTAGTACTTATAACTGAGCCTAGGCGCACATCTGAGTCATCAGCATTTACCCATTTAGATGTCCTCAATTATTTAAAATATATAAATCCTAAGACACTTGTAGTTCATAGGATAAATGAGTGCGATGAAAGAAAAGATACAAATTATGTAAATAAGTATTTAATTGAAGCTAATAAAGTTGCAGATCAAACTGTGTATGTCAGTAACTGGTTAATGGAATTATTTTTAAGTCAGGGAATTAATACTAAAAATAATAAAGTAATAATGGCAGGGGCAAATAAACAAATTTTTAATAGAGATGGATTTAAACTTTGGAATGGAAAATCAAAATTAAAATTAGTTACTCACCACTGGGGGGCGAATTGGAATAAAGGTTTTGATACTTACTCTAAGATAGATAATATGTTAGATTCTGATTATTGGAAAAATAAAATTGAATTTACTTATATAGGAAACTTGCCAAAAAATTTTAATTTTAAAAATGTTAAATTCTTAAAACCTTTATCCGGAGTTAAGCTTGCTGAAGAAATTAAAAAAAATAACTTATATATTACTGGCTCACTTAATGAACCATCTGGAAACCACCACATAGAAGGAGCTCAATGCGGACTGCCTCTTTTATATATTGATAGCGGCGGAATGTCAGAATATTGTGAGGATTATGGTATTGCTTTTGATAATAACAATCTTGAAAATAAATTAGATGAAATGATTATAAATTACTTTAAATATGTAGAAAAATTAAAAAGTTACAAATTTAATGCAGACCTAATGTGTGCTGATTTTGAAAATTTATTCATGAAAATGAATACCAATAAAAATGATTATTATAAAAATAGGTTTATAGATACAACACCAAATATTTTTTATAAAAAACTATATAATTTTAGACGAAACCTAAGACACAATATATCTAATTTAAATTAGATTCTCTAGATTTTTATTGAAGTCATCTAAATTATTATTACTTACAACAGTGTTCCTTGCGTTTTCAGCAACATTAACTAATAATTCATAATTTTTCAAAATACTCTCTAACTTATTTTTCCACTCAATAATTGTATTGTTTTCGACAAAAAATATGTTTTCAGAATCATTAAAAATATTTGGTTCCCAGAAACCCTGAGTATTAGTGATTATTACCGGGGTTCCTGACGACATAGATTGCAGAGCAACACTTTGACCTGAAGGTTGCAAAGTATTTTTCACAGGAAGCACTGTTAATGAGGCATTTGTATACAAGTTATGAATAAATTCATCTGAGTAATTTTCATTATCCCATGATCCATTGATTAATCTAATATTTTCAGATTTTAAATCTTCTTTCGAAATTTTATTTGAAACAATTGTAAATTTATATTCAGGAAGAGATTCGGCTAGTTCAATAAGGAAAGAATAGTCTCTTTGTCCATCGTTACCTATAAATAAGATTTCATTAGTTAGTCTTTTCTTTTTTTTATATTTCCAAAAGTCAGTATCAACTGCAAACGGTAAGAATCTAAATTTTTTATTCCAGAAGGGCATTGTCTTAACTGCGTATTCATACTCACCTTTACTCAAAAAAAGCAATTTAGTACTACTTAAAATAAAAATCCCAATATAAAGAGATCTAAAGAGTGTTTTTATTCTATAGTTTGTTTTTTTATTGAAAAGACCCATAATAAAAACATTAATTTTTATTTTTTTAGTTACCCTTAGTAAAATATTATATAAAATCATTGAGAACCCCACACGCTGGTTAGTTAAAAAAAGTGCTGTACTTTTTGAGAAAATTTTAAAATTACTTTTTGTCATTACTTTTTTTGTAAAAAAAGGCAAATCAGAAATTTTTCGTGAAAATTTATCAAACAATGAATCATAAGAATTATTAAATTCAATTATGTTTAAGCTATCTATTCTAGGATTACTTTCCGTACATGAAATAGCAAGATTTTTAAAATATTGGTATCCATAAAAAAATTCTTTAGCTCCTGCGTTCTTTGTTTCTAGCCGTTTTTTTCGTCCAGATAAAAATACGTAAGTTATATTGTTTTTATTCAAATTTTTTATCTCCAAAGTATATTTTATTGGCGCTTGTTTTCTAAATTGATATTAATATTTAATTTATTACTCGAATTATTCTGTATTCTAGGAAATGTTAAAAAATGAAAAATATATTTAATATTTTAAAAAATTACTCAGCATATATATATTTTATTTTAATTAGCATTGTTTTAATTTTTGATAGATCTGCAGTCGGTATTTATATATCAGGTTTTCAATTAGGTAAATTAATGATTGGGCTTTCACTAATTCTCACAATTGTATTTTTAACATTTAAGATTCTCAATAAAAATATTTTTGAACTACAAGATTTTAAATCTAGCCAAAATGTACTTTTTTTAATTGTAATAAGTTTTATTGGAAGTTTAATTATTCATAACACAGATATTTTTTCTGAATACACATATAAATCTAGTTCATATATTTGGACAGTTGGAATATTTTTTACATCTTTATATATATTCTCAGATGTAAAAAGGTATATTGGAGCTGCAAAATATTTAATTTATCCTGCTTTGCTACTTCCTTTTGTACACTATATTTTTTCAACTGGTTATTATCCCAATTTTATAATGGATATTTTTATTAAATATTCTGACAAATTTTCTTTTAATAAAGCCTCTGACATAATGCTTGCTTTAATATCCTTAAACTTTATAAACTATAAGATTACCCTAAATAAAACATTCAAGATATTTTATCTAGTCACCTCCGTATCTCTTTTATTGCCACTATTGCTACTTATGAGTAGAGGATCTTTTTTATCTGCTTTCATTTTCCTTGCAGGAACATTACTGTTTGATTGGAGATTCATATTTTTAAATCTTAAGAAAACAATACCTATAATGCTCTTTGGAGTAGGTGTTTTTATATTATCAACATATAACGTTAGTGATGTTAATTTTAATTTTAATTTTGGTTCAGAACAACAACAAGAAGGCCTTTCCGATAATATAGAAAAAATAGCTAAGAAAAACAATACACGCAAAGCTTTCTTGTCTTTCTACTTCAATGATGGAAGGATATATTCTATTGACAATACTACTAATTGGAGATTAGATATTTGGCAGGATGTAGTTGAAGATATGAATAAAAAAAATATCATAATAATTGGTTATGGTTACAACGAAATTATACCTGTCATGCTGGATCCTTCAGCACCAGGACGACTTGGCAGAGATGGTTTAAATGAGAATGTTCATAATTATTTGATTAATATTTTAGCTAGAGGTGGAATTTTTCAATTGTTACTCTTTGTAATTTTTCACATTACTTATATTCGAGTTTGGTACAAAAGATATAACAATTATGAGATACTAATTTTCATTATCCCAGCTATGCTCAATTCTTTTTTAGATATAACCATGGAGGGAGTCCAATTCCCATTTGTTTACTATTCAATGCTAGGTGTATTTTTTAATACAGAAAAGTTAGTAAATAATAAATATTAATGATTTAAATTAATCAGATATATAATGTTTTTAACATGTCAACTGCTTTAATAACCGGAATTACTGGACAAGATGGATATTATCTAAGTAAGCTTTTGCTCGAAAAAGGCTATAAAGTTCATGGGACTATTCGAAGGTCTTCAAGTTTTAATACTTCTAGAATTGAAAGCCTAATTTCTGAATACAGTGAAAGTGGGCAACTTCAGCTTCACTATTCTGATTTGTTAGACTCAACATCTTTAAACACTCTAATTAACACAATTCAGCCAGATGAAGTTTACAACCTAGCTGCGCAATCTCATGTTGCTGTGTCTTTCCAAAATCCTGTTTTCACCACTCAAACAGGAACACTAGGTTCAATTGCGTTGCTTGAAGCAATTCGGTATTGTGATAAACCAATAAAGTTCTATCAGGCTTCATCATCAGAAATGTATGGTGGAAAATTAAAAGAAATGTTAAATGAGGAGTCTCCATTTGAGCCAAAAAGCCCCTATGCAGCATCTAAAGTATTTGCACATGATTTAACCAAAATTTACAGAGAATCATATGGGATTTTTAGCGTAAATGGAATATTGTTTAATCATGAGTCTCCCATGAGAGGAGAAACTTTTGTCACCAGAAAAATAACAAGAGCAGTAGGAAGAATAGCTAATAAAATACAATCAAAACTAACGTTAGGAAATCTTGATGCATATCGTGATTGGGGTTTTTCGGGAGATTATGTAGAAGGTATGTGGCTTATGATGCAACACGACACTCCCGATGATTGGGTTTTAGCGACAGGTGAAACACATTCAGTTAAAGAATTTGCTATGTTAGCTTTTGATGCTGTAGGTTTGAATTGGGAAGATTATGTTTTAACTTCAGAAAAGTATTTTAGACCTAACGAAGTAGAGCATTTATTAGGAGACCCTTCTAAAGCTAAAAAATATCTTGGATGGGAACCAAAAACTTCTTTCAGTGAATTAGTAAAAATGATGGTTGAATACGATCTCCATCAAGCAAAAAGAGAAGAAGTTTTAATTTCTGAAAATCTTTTGAAGCCAACTTGGGAATATCCAACAATTAACTAGTTTATATTGTCAAGAAACCAAGAATAGCTATTTGCAAGCCCCTCGTCTAACGGCACTCTGCTTTGCCAACCTAAACTATTTATCACATTTGAGTCAAGGAGTTTTCGAGGATTTCCATCAGGTTTTGAATTATCGAAGTCAAGACTGCCTTTGTAGCCAATTATTTTTTTTATTTTTATTGCTAGATCTTTTATAGAAATTTCGTGTCCACTACCAATATTTAACAGGTCTTCAGATATATTATTATCTAGTATAAATTTAATTGCCATGGCTAAATCATCGACATATAAAAATTCTCTTAAAGGATTTCCTGTTCCCCATATATAGAACGAACTATCATTCTTTACTTTTGCTTCATGCATTCTGTAAATTAAACCAGGTATGACGTGACTATCAGTTTTTGAGTAAAAATCATTTGGTCCGTATAAATTTGTTGGCATCAAGTTCACAACATTGTGCCCAAATTGAGTATTAATAGATCTTCCAATTTCAATTGAAGCAATTTTTGCCATTGCATATGGAGAATTAGTTGGTTCAAGCTTTCCCGTCATAAAGCTGTCTTCTTTTATAGGATTGGAGGCATCTAAAGGGTAAATACAACTACTTCCAAGATTTATAATTTTTATCTCAGGGTAAGGTATACATGCCTCCAATAGGTTCATATTTATTTTTAAATTTTCAAGAATAAATTCTGTCCTCTTTGTATTATTAGCAACAATACCCCCCACCCTTGCTGCTGCAATAACAAGGGCATCAGGTTGATTATTATCTATTAGTTTTTTTGTTTCATTAAAGTCAAATAAATTGGTGTCTGATCGATTTGAAGAAATTACTTTATAAGTTTCTTTTTGGCTATTCAAAACCCTTACCACCGAAGAGCCAACAAGTCCTTTACTGCCTACAACTAAAACTTTAATTTTGTACCTAATTCCTGTATTTAAATATATTAATACTGAATTTTAAGCATAACTGAGTTTATAAATTTTAAAACTTAACTAGTATATCCCTTAGCATGAACGACTCTTCAACAAAATACTTAATAAATCTTCCACCATTTTACTTAAGAGGTATAGATTTTGATAGGATGAATAGCCTAGTTAAAATATTTTATATATTTTTAGGAAAATTTTTTGCTTTCATTACAAAGTACACTAACAAAAAAATATTCTGTGCTTTAATCAATTTATTTTATAGGAAAGATGGAAAAATATTTTACAGTGATAAAAATTACGTAAAAAAAACCTCTTCCGGAAGAGAAATTGCTTTTCCAAACAAAAGAGTCTTGAGGTTAGTTAATAAGTTTGATTTACAAGTACAAAAATTCAGAGAAGCCTATTTATTAGATTCAGTTCCAGTTACTAATAACGATACAATTATTGATTGTGGTGCAAATATAGGTGAGTTAAATTTATCATATAAAGAAAGAGGTATATCTTTAAACTATATAGCGTTTGAACCTGAAAAAAGTGTTTTTAACTGTTTAGAAACTAACAATAAAGAAGACAATAATGAACTATTCAATATTGGATTATCTAATAAAAATGGCATCAAAAAATTTTATTTGGATACGGAAGGAGGTAATTCGTCTTTTGTTAAATTTGGGAGTGAAGAATATAATGAAATTGAGGTTGCTCGCCTAGATAAAATAATTCCTTTAGACAAACAAATAAAGCTTCTCAAAATCGATGCAGAAGGGTATGAGCCAGAAGTCTTGGATGGAGCAAAGAATATCTTACCGAATATTGAATATATTTCTGTTGATTTCGGAGGAGAAAGAGGAGCTAATGAAGAGATGACAATTATAGAGGTAAATGATTTTCTCTATCAAAATAATTATAAATTGATTGGGTTAAGCAAAATAAGAATGGTTGGTTTATATAAGAGAGACGACAGTTGAGAGGGGGAAAGATAAATCAAAACTTTGAAGATGATTTGTTCGAAAATATTCAAGGTTACCTTATATCTTTAGCTAATCCAAATAACAAATTCCAGTTTTATCCAGCAAATAATGGACTTTTAAAAAACGGAGAAAAATTATCTCTTGGCTTTAGTTGCTTAGCTTTGAAAAGTTATTACATGACTGGATTGTGGGAAAGGCAAGATATTTCTTTTCAAAACCAATGGATAGACTTTATCAATTCATTTCAAAAAAAGAACAATAATTTTCCATTAAATTCATATATAGATGATGAATATTTAAACGGATTTTCTGAAATTGATATAAAGCGTCAATTTAAAAATATTACAAAGAATATTGTTAACTTAATTATGACTAATAAATTTGATACAGACAAAAAGAAAATACAAGATGGTGTCAGGGCAGAAACTAAACAAGCAATTTCTACTCTTTATCAAGTTAAAAGCAAAAATAAATTAAGATACATAGACTTTCCATATAAAGATCACCAAATAAAGGATTTTTTAACCAGTTTAAATTGGCAAAAACCTTGGTCCGCTGGTGCACAATTTTCAGCCTTATGTGTATTCGTATCAACTCAGCTTGATAAAAGTGACCAAGAAGAAAGTATTAGATATCTTAAAAATTTCATTGGATCTTTAGCAAACACAGAAACGGGTGGATATTTTTTAGGTAGTACACCAAGTAGTAAAGAGTATATTAATGGAGCAATGAAAGTTTTAACAGGTCTTGACTGGATTGAACAAAAGATACATTACCCAGAAAAGCTAATTGATTATTGTTTAGACAATACACCATCGCAAGAAGGATGCGACATTGTTGATATTATCTATGTCTTGTATAGGTGTGCTAAAGAAACTAGCTATAAAAGGTTAGAGATTGAAAAATATCTTATAAAGCAATTAGAAATTATTGAAAAACACTATTTCTATGGAAAGGGAGGCTTCTCATACTTTATAAACAAAAGTCAGATAACTTATTATGGATTACAAATAACAAGTGGACTTAAAACACCAGACCTTCATGGCACAACACTACTTTTGTGGGCTTTATCAATGATTTATGAGATAAATTTCCCGGATAAAAAATATTTAAAAGTTATTAAACCCTAATTTATTTTTTACTTTGATTTTTATATATTTCTAATAAGAACCCAGTAAATGCAACTTGTATCCCAACAATAATTAAAAGGATGAGAATGTCATCCGTAATAATTGTCTGTTTATCTCCGGAAATCCAATCGAAAACATTAATAAACAAAAGAATTAAACCAATCAAAAAAATTATTAATCCAGGTGAAATTAGATATCGTACAGTTCTCCTATAAAGTAATAGCGCAATCATATTTGATATTACAATAATCGGATATTTGATACCTATAAATGATTTACCAACCGACCTTGTTTCAATAGTTATGTCTACTTCAGAAATCAGAAGATTTCTCAATTTTGCGTCTATTAGAATTTGCTGTGCAGCATTATAAGAGCCTATAATTTTGTAGTCGTTTAAGTATTTTTTACTTAGATAAACAAATCCGTTTGTAGGGTCAGAAATGTTAATTCCAAATAATTTTAATAAATATTTAAAAAATATACTTCCCACTTTTCTTAGCTTCGGCATGGTATATTTAAGATTCGAGTTAAACCTACTTCCATAAATAACGTCACTTGACAAAAATTTATCATGACTAATAAATTTATTTATTTCACTAACTTTCATCTGATTATCACCATCAAGCTTGAAAATACCATCAACATTTCTAGAAACCGAATAATCAAATAATTCTTTTATTGAATGCCCCAATCCCTTATTTTCAATACCTTCGATCACAACTATATCTTTATGTTTATTAAGTATTTCTAATGTATTGTCAGTAGATCCATCATCATAGAAAACTATATTAAATGTATCTTTAGTTGAATTTTTCTTAAGAAAGGCCCTTAAATTTTCTAATAAAGCTTCAAGATTTTGTTCTTCATTAAAAACAGGTATACAAATATTATACGTACGTTTCCTCATAGGTTAAATATAATTGCTTAATGAAGAATAAATTAGATAAAAAAAATTTTATTATCTATTTAAAATATCAACTCAATTCCTTACTTAGTGTTTCTTTAAGATCGATATCGATATATGTATTTACTGATGTTTTGAGTTATAGTTATACTTTAATTTTTTGGTTATCTTTTTTTGTTGTATCGCTGAATAGTTTTTTTATACAAAAAAAATATGTATTCAAAAGTTCTAATAAGAACTCTCTTGGTAAATTTTTTACTGTTGCAATACTTTTAGGAACTTCAGAATATATTTTCTCTGTACTTCTGCTAGATAGTTTTCAATTAAATGTCATATCTTTCTTAATCGTAGGTTTCCTTATATATATTGTCAGATTTTTACTGAATAGAAATTATGTTTTTAAAAATGATTAAGTTTAATAAAAGATACCTAACCCTAATATTTTTGTTATTTTTTCTCATACTTCTAAGAACAGATTATAGACTCATTGATAAGCCTGTATGTTGTGGAGATGATCATGACTATTATTCTCATTCAGAGACTCTTGTAGTTGATTTTGATTTAGACTATAGCAATCAGCTTAAGGGTTTTGAAACAAAGCGTTATAACAATCTAGGAAAAATTGCTCCTAAGGGATTTATTGGCACTGGTGTCCTGTCAGCACCATTTCTATTTTTAGGAAATATTATAGACAATATGCTCTTTAGTATTGCTAATGTAAACCCAAATAAATTCTTTAATTATAAAATACTTCTTTACTCCCTCTCATCAGTATTTTATTTTTTTGTATCAATATTTTTGATACAAAAAACTCTCTTCAATCTCAAAATAGCAAGTAACATTAACCATCTTTTATTAATATTTTTAGGCTCAGGCTTACCTTATTTTGCATTTGAAAGGTACAGTATGACCCATATTTATGAAGTTTTTACAATATCATTGATTTTTTATTTATCTAGTAAGTTTTACTCGTATGAGGAAGAAAATAAAAATTTATATGCTTTCTTAATACCATTTATTACTATTCTTTCTCTGCTTGTTAGATGGACCAATTACTATGTTTTATTTTTACCAATTATTTTTAAACTTTTATTTATAAAGAAACTTAATAAAAGCGCATCACTTATGAGAACATTTTCAGCTTACATTTCTATAGTTTTCTCATTTTTAGGATTTTTATTTATAAACTATCTTATTTATGGTTTTGTAGGACTGAATCCCAATAAAATATATGGTAATGCCGGTAGTAAACTTGATTACTTTTTAAATAGCACTAAAGATTTGCCTTTATTTTTGAAGCAGAATTTTTTGTATTTTTCTAAAATACTTTTTTCTGAAGAGTTTGGGATTTTATGGTTTTCACCAATAATTTTTTTAGGTGGAATCTTCACATTAGTACTGTTTTTTAAAAGAGACGAACCACTGTTACTTAGAATTTTACTTTTTTTATCATTTTCACAAATATTTGCAACTGTTTTGGTTTGGACGTCAACAGCATCGTCATATGGCTATAGATATCTTTATTCTTTAATTCCACTGTCTATTTTTATTTATTATTCTTTTGAAAATAATAAGTTTAAAAAAATCGCTTTTTATTACTTGTTGAGTTTTTCAATAATCGGACTAGCAGGTTTCATTTTCTTTGAAACTACGGAATTAACATCATTAAGAGAAGAAGTTAATTCTTTTAATGAATTAGTTCCATATACTCAACCAAAATATTTATCTGGGATCTTAAAATCAACATTTAACTTTGAAAGCTATCTTAAAATATTTTCAACAAGCTTTTTGGGGGCAATAACCTTCAAGATACTCCTTTTATTTATTGGCGTTGAAAAATTTGTATATTATTTATTAAAAGCAGGCCTCCCATCAGGAAATGATGATTTTCAAACACTCTTAACTGAACTTAGTAATATTTCAATTGATAAATTTATTTTTGTAGTCTTATTTATGTACTATTTTTCAAGAAAAATTATTCTTATATCACAAAAAGATATACAAAAATGACGAATAACGAAAATATAAATTTCTTATATTGCTTTGATAATAATTATAACCTTCAAGCTAATAATTCAATATCTTCACTGCTTGAAAATGCTTCTGAACCGATAAGTATATATATAATTCACGAGAATCCCAGTACATTTGAGATTTACATTGATAAATTTAAACAAAATAAAAAATTAGATAATATTGAAATTTTCAAATTTGACAATTCTTTAATTGAAAATTTTCCTAGAGTTGAAAATACTCATATTTCAGAGGCAACGTACTATCGTTTATTTATTGATTTATATCTACCCTCTAAAATAAAAAATATTACATATTTAGATGCTGATATTATATGTTATCAGTGTCCAATCAAAGGACTAAGAGAACAAATACAAATTATGAAAAAAAAGAATTTAAATATTGCTTCAAAAACAGAAACGATATTTAATGAAGAACTTGATGAAATAAACAATAGACTTAATTTAAAAAGTAAAAAATATTTTAATGCAGGTGTAATGATAATTGACTTTAAAAAGTGGATAGCTGAACAGACTTCTACTAAATTATTAGAAGAGCTTAATAGAATAAAAGACATCATTTACTATTGGGATCAAGATGTTCTTAATTCATATTTTGATGGGGAATATCTAGAATTAAGTCCATATTTAAATTTCAATCTTCATCTTACAGGGCAAGATTATTTTGATAAGACACCAAAAGAGGAAAGAAATAAAATGATTTTTATACACTATGCAGGTAGTCACAAACCTTGGTCTGTTAGAGGAATTTATAATCCAAAATCGGTATATTATCAGCAACAACACATGAAACAAAATAACAAATACCATGTTATAAATACTTGGAGAGTCGATGCTTTGAAAAGATTTATCATCGGACTTATCACTTTTAGGATAATTTTTGTTAAGCATCCCCTAAGGTTTTTTATAGATGTATTTTCTAGCTTATTAAAATCAAGTAGAAAATAATATGCAGTTACTTATTAATAATATTAAAAAGGAAGATGTGCTGACAAGTTACAATTTTGCAAGAAGTTGTGATTTTATTTACGCAGAGGCTTTAACACCAAAGCAATTTGAAAAATATAAAAATAATAATCAAAGAATTTATCATGAATCGGAAAGAATGGTTATTTATAAAAATACAAAGTATGTAATTAAAGAGGGAGATATTATTTTTTGCCATACAGATTTTATCCCCAATCTTTTTTCAGATTTTAGACAGGTATCTAATCTTTCTAATTTAACCCTATTAACAAATCAAACAGATACCATGATTCAAAAGAAGCTTTTTAAGAAGTTACCAAGCTGTTTTAGTAACTGGTATTCCATAAACATAGATTTAGAAAATACGAAATTGATTTCAATACCACTTGGTCTTTCAAATGATTATTCCCCTAAAAATCTTAAATCTTCTGACTATCAAAATTTAGAAGATTATTTAGATGTAGAAAATATTTCTATGTATATAAATTTTCGAAACACTAATTTTAAGGAAAGAGAGTTATTATATAGTAAATTCGAGAATTTTGATTGGGTTACATCTGAAAAACCAAAAAGCGATATAAACGAATACTTAAATAAACTTTCAAAGCACACTTTTGTATTATCCCCCTGGGGAAATGGGGTTGACACACACAGAATTTGGGAGACTTTGTATGCTGGCTCTATTCCCATAACAAAGAATCACACCACATTTTCTAATGTTAAGGATTTACCAATAATGTTTGTTGAAAGTTATGATGAAATCACATTCGAAAATTTAAATAAATTCGTTAAAACACTTAATAAAGAAAAATTTTACAGTGAAAAGCTTAAAGTTGATTATTGGACAAAATTAATGAGAGGGAATTCAAGCTACAATGGTGAAGCAACCATAATTAATGAGCAAAAGTTTGTTAACCTATACCTTGACAATATCAGAAAAATAAATCATAAATATAAAAGCTATATTAAGAAATTAATATTTCAATTCAGAAAAATAAAAAAAATAAAAAAATTCATTAAAAATATTTGATAATTTAAAACTAATATAAATAAAGAGTTGATAAATTTTAAAAAAAGCAAAGTCAATATTTTTAAATTAGAAGATATTGAAGACAATGAAATAGTTCTTCATCACCACCTTGGTCTTGGAGATCATTTAATATGTAACGGTTTAGTAAATCAAATCTCAAATAATTTAAGAACCATCTACCTGCCAGTTAAAACACATTACTATGAAATGATTAAATTTCTATACAAAGAAAATGATAAAATCAAACTATTTCAGGTTAGTAATAATAATTCAGAAAATGATGTACTCCAGTATGCAAAGGTAAATAATAAAAAAATACTAAGGATAGGATTTGAACTAGTTAAAAACAATCCATTTAATACATTTTTTTATAAACAGATTGGATTACCCTATGACTACTCTTTTACATATTTTCATATACCAAATGCTGTCAAAGAAGAAAAAAAATTAATGAATCATTTGTTAAAATTTTATAATATTGATAATTCAGAATTTGCAATTGTTCACAATGAGTCTCATGAAGGAACATACAATCTAAAGAACATCAAAACTTCAAATGTTATTTATATGACTAAGGAATCTGATTTATTCAACAATATGTTACTTTATAGAGAGTTAATTATTAATGCAAAAGAGATTCACTGTATAAATAGTAGCTTTCTACATCTTGTTGACAGAATAAAAACAAATGCGAATCTTTACTACCATGATATTAGGCACAGCAAGTTTAGCCTTGGAGAGAAATGGAATGTTATAAATTATGACAATTAGAATACCTGTCTCAATTGGCGAGCTGGTTGATAAGTTAACAATATTAGAAATTAAAAAATTTAAAATAACAGAACAAGAAAAAAAATCAAAGATTATCAAAGAGTACGGATTACTTCAAGAGGTAATACTTGAAAGTGAAGTTTCGAAAAATATAGAATATCAACAATTTTATAATAACTTAAAAAAAATTAATCAAAAACTTTGGGAAATAGAAGATCAGATAAGAATATTTGAAAAAGATAAAAACTTTGGGTTAGAGTTCGTAGACTTAGCAAGATCTGTTTATAGATTAAATGACAAAAGATTTGAAATTAAAAATGAAATTAATATTTTTTTTGGGTCGGAAATCGCTGAACAAAAAGAATATGAAGAATACTAAATCTTATAAAGTACATGCTTAAGAAATTAAAAAACTCACAAAGAGTTAAGAGATTGTCAGCAAATATAATGGAAATTTGGAATTTATTAACAGATTCCGTAAAAATTATTTGTGCTTTATTTGGTAATTTATTATTAAAAGGCAAACTTTATGAAAAAGAGCTGTTGTTTGTTACAGGGTCTGATAAGTATTTTTATGAAAGTGCAATACAGTTAATTGATTCGATAAATAAGTATGAAAAAGACTCTAAAATAATATTTTATGATTTAGGCCTTGAATTATTTCAAATAAAAAATTTAAAACAGACTTACCAAAATCTAGAATACAGAAAATTTGATTTTTCAAACTACCCGTCTTTTTTTGAAGAAAGAGATGAATTTGGTAAGCTTGGAGCTTATGCCTGGAAAAGTGCGATAATATCAAAAGTTTTTTTTGAAAAGAAGACAAATATTATTTGGCTTGATGCAGGAAACACAGTATCTAAAAAACTAAATTTAGTAAGAATAGTTCTTTCATTTTATGGTTTTTATTCACCTATAAGTTCTGGAACTATTGAACAATGGACTTACTCTTCAGTCTTGGCTGATTTAGAGCTAAGTCAAATAACTAGGAAAAAACGTAATCTTACAGGCGGTATAGTTGGATTAAGTTGGAAAAGTAGTAAATCAAAAGAAATTATTAAATCGTGGTTTGAATTTTCTTCTAATCAGAATTTAATAAGTCCTGAAGGAAGTACAAGAAATAATCACAGGCAAGATCAATCATTATTGTCCATCATAACTTATGGATTAAATTCATCTTTTTTACTTTTAAAATCCAAGAAACTATTTAGTATTCAAGTTAATCAAAATCCAGGAAATAGAATTTATATTAGTGAAGGTTATGGTGATAAAATTACCACAAATTTTCGCTCTGAATGGTACAAAATTAACAATGATATATCTACAAATACAATTAAAAATGCATATTTAATTTTTATAACCGACATAAATAATTGGAAAAAAATACAAAAAAAATATCTAAAAACTAAATATATAGTATTAAAGTTTTCGCACGACTATAAAATCGACGATAAGTATATTAGAAAAGAAATATTAAAAATCGATAAGTATGTTGATATCTATTTTGTAGAATCCTTGGATTTACAATATGAGCTTGAAAGTATGGATTTGCAAAATATCAAATATATAGATGAGCCAAATTCGTTAAGTATATACACCTCGGTATTAAAAGATTTGCTGAATACAGTTAAGATTTGATTCAGTACTCCCTACCTTTTGCATGATTGCCATCATAGTAAAATAAAGGAACATCTACATATGCTGATGAAGTGTGGTGGAGCAAGCCAAGCCAGCAGTCATAATCTTCTGCACCGGGTATGCCTCTAAAACCACCAACTAAATCAAAAATATTTTTACTAATCACTACACTTGATGTAATCATGCAATTATGAATTTTTAGAAATTCTAAATCCCAGATTTTTGGAAATTCACCGCCTTTTAAATAATCGGTTTTTTTATATTTCTTTTTAAGAGTTTTAAAAAATTTTTCCTTATTATATATTTCATAATTTTTACTATCTTCATACACACCAACTCCAAAGTAACCGTCAGTTGAAGACATCATACAATTTAGTTTGATCATATGAGCAATCTGCATCTCAATTTTATTGGGCAACCAAATATCATCATCATCAAGAAATGCTAAATATTTTCCACTCGCAACCTCACAACCATAATTCCTTATTGACCCCGGACCAAACCCATTTAATTTTGTTTGATTAGTTTCAAGATTTATAAAAGTAACCTTATCTGAAAAAGAGTTATCGTAGTATTCTTTTTCTGTAGAGCCATCATTTATAATAATTATTTCAAGTTCTTTATAGGTTTGTTTTAAAACGCTTTCTATAGCATTATTTAAATATTTAAATCTATTGTACGATGGAATTATTACACTAACTAAATCGTTTTCCACAATAAAAATTATAACAAAAGTTTTTAAAAATTAACTAGTTATAAGTTCTAATTATTAACTATTGGAATCCAATTCTTTTTACTGAGTTTTTGATAATTCTGATTTCTAAACCATGGATCAGGAAATATTACTTTTGAGTCCTTACTCTCATTTAAAAAAGCAGCCATCAATGAAAAGCTACTATTTGAAATTATAAAGTTTTCATTTTTCATCATATTTGCAAATGAATCTTTTGTATTTTCTAATGAATTTTCAAATGGTTGAATTTTTGTTGCTGATTTAAAAATATTATTTTTTTTAACCCAATCAACATCGTCTGAAAATATTTCGTAATTAAAGTTCTTAATATTATTTTCAGCATACTCAAGGGCTTTTTCATAATAATCGTTGCTTAAATTTTCAGATATTTTAATATAGTCCCCCCTTCTTACATGAAGTGCTGTTGAGCCTTTTACAGGATTATTATTTAGAGCTTCTAAAATTGAACTATCTTTTTTTATAGCATTTATTAAATAGATCTTATTTTGTTCTAATAATTCCAAACTTTGCCAATATCCTGTAAATCTATTATGAATAGAGGTTATATTTAAATTTATATTCTTATCATTGAACCAAGAAAAATAGTTGTTGAAGAGTTTATTTTTACTAAAAATTTTACGTTTTGAAAGTTTTAATTTATCTATTAAATCATATTTTATAAAGTCTTTGTATGAAAGCTCTTCTAAATCAAAATAAGCTAAGGGTAATATCAAATTTCTATTTGTAATTATTGAGTCTCTTTCTTTTTCTACACGCCTTAGATTATAAAGATTTACATATACGCTAAAACCCTTGTTTTTTAAATCATTAGCAAAGGCAAGTTGAAATAGCTGATTTCCAAAACCTCCAAGAATATCAACAACCGCAACTCTTTTTTTCATGAACATTTAATTTTACTTAAGTTGATTTTCCGATAATGTAGGATGAATTCTGTATTTGTTTTTTATAATACACTTCCTGAGAATCAGTATCTTTTTTCTCAGCAATACATGCAAATCTTTTGTCTTTAACATTGTAATTCTCATGTAAATAACATTTTGAAATAAAAATATCATTAAATCCCACCATTTTTAACCAACTGTAAATTGCATTACTTGAAGGCAGGTGTGTTATTGTTGTAGTTTCTCTATAGGTATTAGGATACAAAATTTCAACAACATTTCTTTTTTTTAGAAAAAACTTTCTGGTAGTAGCACTTTCTAGCACCAAAACTCCATTGTTGTTCAATTTTTCATAAAGCTTTTGTAAAAATCTTAATTGTTCTGGGTTGTGATATAAAACTCCAGTAAAGTAAATTAAATCAAAAGTTCCTATTTTATGAAACTCTGTTGTATCAATGTACATAAAATTTTCTTCAATAAAAGTATGTTTTACTTTTAGATTATTTAGCCAGGGAAGGTTGTTTTCAGTTTTGTCTGGTAAGTCAAAAATAATAATTTCTTTGGGATTTAATGTTTCCAATCTAAAGGTATCTTCACCATCTCGAGGACCTATTTCAAGAACCCTCTTCCCTTCAAAGTGATTAGTTGGATATTTGTTTAGCAATTCATTAAATAAGTAATGCCTATAAGGAAGATCAGAGTTAGCAAGCTGCTTTTTAATAATCTTATTTTTTAACTTAATTAAATACCAAATTAAGGTGTTCAACATCACCACTCCATGCTAATAAAAAATATTAAATATGAATGTTTTAATTTATAAATAAAAACAAAGGATAAATTTAACTTTGATAATTCTCTCTTAAGGCCATTTTTTCTACCCCCAATATTTGCAAATAATAATAATTTACATCCTCATATAATTCATTTTAACTTCCTATCTGTTGTGAAAAAAAACATAAGGAAGACTTTATGATTAAAACAATTAATTTTTGGAAGAATTGTCATCCAAATCTTTTAACCAGTGTTGTTTCATTTCATAAAGTTGGTATGAGTCTTTTGCTTTCCAGGTCAACTTACCGTTGAAGTCTTTCCCTAAAAGTCTATAGTTAAAGTTTTCTGATTTATTCTCACACTCGTAAAGAATATCTGTACCCTCGTTAATTTCAGACCAAATTAGTTCTTTACTTAAATAATCTCTGTGTATTTTTTTAATTGCTTTGGTAAAAGGACCACCAGCAGTTAGCTTAATTAAATCTTCAGCATTGGTTAGATAATTTGGATAAAGATTATTATTGATATTGCTTACAACAATTTCAATGACTTCTTTCAATATTGGATGCTCTTTTTTGAAAAACAATGCCCACTGAACGAAATTATCTACATTATTCTCAGCAGATATGATTGCTTCATCGCCTTCATTGATGATTTGGCTTAAAGGAAGGTTTACACTTGAGTCAATATCAACATATATTCCTCCATTTCTATATAGAATCAAGTATCTCCATAAATCAACTTTTGGGACTATATGCCCAAGGGAGTTAAATGCTAATCGAATGTTTTCATCAAAATTAGCATTCACATAATCATGAATCTGGGAATCTGTATAAATTATGTGCTCATAATCAGGATTAGCTTTAAGCAATTTTTTAACAGATTTTTCAACTTTTTTCGGTAGATTTTGTGTAAGCCAAGATCTATAAATTACTTTAGGTATCATTCTAAAAATATTATATGAATTGATATTATTTAAATACTAATAAATAAATAAAAAATTAAAGTATTGTAATTTCTAAGTGAATTATTTATTAACATATTTGGGAAAAGAGCCAAATTATATTAAATATTGTCTAAATACAATTTTAAGTGTTGACAAAGAGGCGAAAATCTACTTTTGTTCAGACTTTACAAGTAGTTATTCAGGCGTAACTCATTTGGCAGCAGGTGAGATATCTTCTGACTTAACTAAAGAGGTAAATTCAATAAATATTTATAAAAATACTAATTATGACCAGAATCCACTTTGGAACACTTCGTTACTGAGAATTTTTTATCTTTCAGATATGTGTAATGAATTAAGGATTGATTCGTTTATACATTTTGACTTAGATGTTTTAATTTACAAACCTTTCTCTATGTTACAGAAATATATGGTTAAAAATAAATTAAACATAACTCCATTAAATGAATATGAATTAATTTTTGGTTACTCTTATTCAGATAATTTTTCTAATTATTCTAAAATAACGAACGCTGTATTTAAAAATATTGAAGTTGAAGCTAGCAACTCAAATGAACCATTAAATGAAATGAAAATGCTGGCTAAAGTTCACAATCATAAACCTGATCTATTTAATTTACTTCCATACCTCCCAAGTGCAGAAGGGGATTTTATTTTTGACCCTGCATCGTACGGACAGTATATTGGTGGACTGGATGGAAAACCTAGAAGACTGTTTTCAAAGCCATGGGCAGGAGACCATCATTACGTTGGAAGCTTAATTTTAAAAAAGGAAATTAGTGTTAAGTTTAAAGATAAACAACCTTTCATAGAGAGGAATAATAAAACCTTTGATTTGGCTAATTTACACATACATTCAAAAAACTTGAAAAAGTTTTTACCAAAAGAATACAAGGCTTTTAATTAAAGTTAATTTATATTTTTAATCAACTTATTTTCTATTTTGAAAATATTATCAACTTCTGAAAATTGTCCTATTTTGTGAGTTATATTTACAATAGTTCCAGAAAATTTTATCAATTCTTTACTAACTAATTCAATGCTTCCAGTGTCTAGGTTAGATGTAGCTTCATCTAAGAATAGGATGTCAGGATTCCTATAAAAGGCTCTAATTATTGATATTTTTTGCATCTGGCCTGAAGAAAGAATCTTTGAGGATATCTGTTGATTTAAATTTTCGGGAGAAAAGTCTTCAAATATTTGGTACTTAGCTATTTTTTCAAGTAAATCTTTATCTTTGATTTCTTCGTTAACTCCATACAGTAAATTATTTTTAAGAGTATCTTCAAAAATTAAAGGTACAGGTCCAACATAACTAAATTTATCTGAGAATATTTTTATTACACCTTTATTGGGCTTGTAAACTCCATTTAGCAGTCCAATGAGAGTACTCTTCCCCGACCCATTTTCTCCAGTAATAAGGTTGTGAGTATTTTTCTTGATAGATAAATTTAAATTTTCAAATATATTTTCTTCATTGTTGGAGTATCTAAATTCAACGTCTGAGGACACAAAAGAATCATTATTTTTTGAATCAAGGATAAACTGAGTAGATCCAAACTTTTCTTCAACTTTCTTATTTACTCCATCTAAATAGGAGTTTACATATACTCCTTGCGACAGCAAATTTCCATACATTCCAGTTATCTGACTTATATACTGAACTCCTCTTAAGAGAATAAATATTACTTCGAGAGTCAAATTTATATCTATAATATTCTGCACAATCAAAATGGATATAATCAGCGTAACGGTTGAATTAAATATATTGTGACTGATAAAAAATAATTTAGTAGTTTTAAAATCTATTTCAGCCAATGAATCTAATCCCTCATTGAATCTTTTAACTTCAGACTCTTCTTTTTTAAGTATTTTGATTAAATAAAAATTATTTAGAATCCTTTCAAGTTTTTTATCTAGTTCTATTGTTAAAGTTCTGTTGTATATTGAAAGTGTTTTAAATTTTCTTAGTATTGTTAATACAGGAAAAATTAGTGTTATTCCAATTAATATAAGAATTAAGGCTGTATTTAAATTTAAAAAAAGTAGTGAGAAAAAATATATCGATAGCTGCAGAAAAGTTCCTATCAGGGTAATAAACGTTTTATAAACAGAGGCAATAGATGACGATTCAGCTGAAACTTTGTGGTTAATATAAGCAAACGAAAGGTTTTCCTCACTAAACAATCTTTGAGAGGCATCCTTCTTTAGTGATTTGGTTGTATTGATAATTAATGTCTCCTGATTTACATGGTCAAGATAATTTATTAGTAATCTAATAATTACGAGAAAAGGTATTAGATAAATCAATTCATTTATTGGCAGGTTTTCAAAATATTCGTTACTTGGTATATCCCCAGTCAAAGCATACGAAATCAAAACTACTATTACAATTTCAATTCCAGCTGTTAAATTTTTTGCAAGTATTGAGATAAAAATTCTTAATTTCTTTTTTTTAACTTTGACGATTCTTGATAAATCGTAAAACTTAATCAAACTTAAGTAGATTTTTTTAATTTGATTCATTATTTGCATTTTATATTTAATAATTCTATTTAAATATATTTTATTTTATTTTTTGCATCCAATAATTGAATAAATCCTCGAGTGTATCTTCTATATTATAAGTTGTTGACCACTTTGTTTTTTCTATTAAATTACTTGAATCTCCGTGTTGATATTCAATATCAATAGGTCGGTATAATTTTTTAGAGATTTCTTTTTTTACATTTAATTGAGCAATATTTATTAATAAGTCCGTAAAAAACTCCATTTTTTGTGGAGTATCACCACAAACATTAAAAATGTCTCCATTTGTATTTTCTGAAACCATTCCTAGATAATAAGCATTTACCGTATCTCGTACATCTATTACTACCCTAGTAGTTTCTAAGTTACCAATTTGAAGTATTGGTTCTTGATATCCTTTTTTGATTCTTGCAAGTTGGTATGCATCAGAAGATATAGAAAAGTTTTTACCCCTTCTTGGACCAGTATGGGAAAAAGCTCTAGTTATAAAACCTTTTACATAATTATTCTCCATTCTTTCTTGCATGAACATATCGATTGCTGCTTTAGAAAGACCATAAGGGTTTGAAGGAGTTAATTTTGAAGACCAGTGAATTTTTTCACCACTTGATCCCTGATTTCCATAAACTTCTGAAGTTGAACAGAACATAATTTTACAATGTGGTTGATTTTCAGATATACATTGTATCAAGTTTGCACTATTCATAATATTTTCATCGAAAGTCCCTAATGGATCGAGAAAACTTGTGGGTGGATGGGATTGTGCAGCAAGATGAAAAACTCCATCAAATTCTACTTCTTTAAAAAGTTTACTAATTAATTTAAAATTTTTTAAGTCGGAATAATGGAAAGTTATTTCATTGTATATATCATCGTTAACAACATCTCTAATATCTTGTTCTCTACCGTTGGAATTTCTTATCAATCCATGAACTTCATGACCTTCCGAATGTAGGAGATTAGCCAGATGAGGTCCAGCAAAACCAGTTATTCCTGTAACTAAAAACTTTGACATAAATTTGATTATAGATATCTTATTGTGTTAATTAATTTTCAAATTATATTTATACATATGATTGGAATAGTTGATATTTTTGGCGGATTTGGTAATCAATTATTTCAGCTCTCATTCGCAAAATACTTAAGTAAAAAAAATATTAACACATATGCTTATGTGGAAAAAAGTCTAATTTCAGATGAAAACAAAAAGTATGAACAAAAAAGAAATTTAATATTGCCTACAGAGTATTTTGGATTAAAAACTTTAACGTCTACTCAATTAAAAATATTAAAAAAGATAACAATCAATAAAAGAGTTGCAGATAAATTTTATGAAATATTAACAGAAGAAAATTTGCTAAACTTTGATAATTTAAAAATATTAACCAGCTTCAATGGTTTCTGGCAGAATATGAGATATATTAATCCGATTTTTGATGATGTACTTAATAGTTTGAAAAAAGATAAAGAAATAGCGGCAGCACTTTTAAGAGAAAAGAATAATAAAACTATGCTGTTAGTCAGGAGAGGAGATTTTGCTTCACATGGTCTTGATTTAGATATAAGTTTCTACGAACAGGCTTTAATGAAAAATGATATCAACAAAGGATATGATATTTTTACTGATGATGTTGAATGGGTAAAAAATCAAATTCTATTTAAAAAAGCAGAAAATATTTTTCCACCATCTGACAGGAAAGATGAAGTAATTGAATTATTTAGTAAAATGATAACTTATAAAAATTTCATAATTGGAAATAGCACTTTTTCTTTCTGGGGAGCTCTTGTTGGATCAACTAGTGATTCGAGAATAACAACATCCAAAAAGTTTGGTAAAATGTTGAATTTAGAATCAAGTAATCAATTTTCTGATCTTATTGAAATTTAGTTTTAGCTTATTAGTTCGTTAAAAATAGTATCTAAGTTCTTAGTTATTTCCCAATCTGGAAATCTTTCATAAAGAGGCTTGTTGTCTGTAATATACCAAATATGGTCACCTAAACGATTTTCTTTGATAACTTCAAAATCCACTTTTCTTTTTAGTAAGTTTTCAAATTTATTTATAGCTTCTAAAATTGAAATCGAGTTATTTCTTCCTCCACCAATATTAAACACCTCAGAGATAGATGGGTTTTTTCTAAATTCCTCAATTAAAGTTGCTACATCATATGCGTCTATGTTGTCCCTTACTTGTTTACCTTTGTACCCCTCTACAATATATTTTTCTGAACTTACTGCACATTTTGCTAGATAACTCAGAAAACCATGTGCTTTGGTACCATTGTGGTTAAATCCTGTCAAACAACCACCCCTAAGGCATAAAGTATTCATTTCATAGGTTTTACCAAACTCCTGAACAATCAAATCTGCAGTTAATTTGCTTATCCCAAAAAAAGAGTGGGTTCCACCATCTATATCCATTGAAGTATCAATTCCATTAAAATATCTGTGATCTTCAGGTAAATCAAACCTACTTTCGTTATCAATAAAATTCAAGGAGTTTGGATTATCTCCATAAACTTTGTTTGTTGATAAGTAAACAACTGTTATTTCTGTGGAAATATTTTTTATAATTTCTAATAGATTTAATGTTGATGAGGCATTGATTTCAAAATCTACAAGCTTATTATCTCTAGCCCAATCATGTGAGGGCTGTGCAGCGGCATGAACCACAAGTTGAATATCTTTATGTTTTTTGAAGATATTTTCAATTGCATCAGTATCTCTTATATCTTCAGAAAAATTTATGAAGCTCTTATTTTTACTTAAGTTATGTAGATTTTGAATATTGGATGCATCAGAACCAAAAAATTTTTTTCTTTGGTCATTATCTATCCCTATTACCTCGAAACCCTTATCAAGATAAAACTGTGATATATTAAATCCTATTAAACCAGAAGAACCTGTAATTAAAACTTTCAATGTATGACTATTTTAAAGGTTTTTTAATATTTTTATCTTAAAGAATATTTTTATTTTTTGAGATAAAAATAGCGTCTAACTGAAGAAGATTATTATTTACACCATAAGAAAAGTTATATAGTCCATAAAGTTCATAATCTAGTTTTTCAAAATATTCTATATAATCAGATAATTTCCAAAGGTTCTCATAATTAGAAGCGACAATTATCTCAAGGATTAGAGTTTTTATTTTTTTACTTTTTAGTAATTGAGTAGCCCCTTTTAAAACTTTATATTCAGCACCTTGAACATCAATTTTTAACAAATCAACATTAGTAATAGAATTGTTATTACAAAAATTATCTATAGTATCGAATTCACAAATTTCTTCATTAATTTCTCTTACTTCCTCAAAACCCCACTCACCAAGGCTTTTATCTTTTTGCTTAAATAAAGAGTTCATTTGTGAATAATCATCATCGTTTGGTGCAATATATGAATAAAATTTTGCACTTTCTTTTTTATCACTAAATCCAATATTATAAGAACTTGCAAAGCTGTAATTATCGGATTTCTGACTTAAAACTTTAAAACTTTTATAAAAAGGTTCAAATGAATAAATTTTAAAATTATTAAATTCTTTTATATATAAATCTAACGTTTGACCGATATGTGCTCCAACATCAAAAATTATTGGTTCAACTTCATCCTTTAGAATATAATTTAATGCTTCAATATATTTTGGTTTGATATTTAATAAATCATTTTGATATTCATCTTTATTCCCTAAGTATTCTAAATTTTTATAGATCTGATTTAGTAACAAGACAAGAGAGTCAGAATCAAGGTTGTCTTTTATTGAATTTTCAATCTCGTTCTTTATTGAATTAATATTAAATTTTATGTTAAAAAATTCCTTTTCGTCATTTTTTAATTTTTTAAGTCTACTCTTTCTGACAACACCTAGACCAATGAATGATAAAATTTTTTGAAATGCTCTAATTAATGTACCCATATAACCTTGTATAAAACTTTATTTTTTTTGTAGGCTGTGCGTTAGGATTTTTCATTATAGATACATTTTTATAGTTTACATTATCAAATAAATATTTTCCGAGAACTTTTTTTTCCGTGTCTACCCCTGGATAGTAACTGATTATATTTTTAGGAGTACCAAATTTATACTTTAAATATGCTGCCAAAACATGTGATCCCGAATTAAGGCAGTAAAAAGTTTCTGTACCCGAAAGGACTTTAATTAAATGGTTTATCGATTTGATATTGATTTGATCTGATGAAGTGTTAGTTATATTATTGCTCGATTGTTTATTAAGTGCTAAGTAGGTTAAAAACGGAACATTACTTACTAATAATTCTTCTTGAATACTTTTTAATTCATTTAGATCATACGATGAGCCGACAGTATTAAAAATGGAAAAGCCTGAAAAATCAGCAATATTTTTATATTCTATTTTTGATAATAAATTTTTGGAATCAATAAATATTTCTGGATAGCCAGTTCCAGGTTCAAAACCATGCTTAATATTAATATTTTGGATAATGTTTAGTTGTTCGTCAATTTTACTATCCTCAACCAGGCTGACATTAGATCCAATATTTGGAAGCCTAATAATTTTTTTTATTACAAATGGATTTATACCCCAAACTAGATCATAAATTTCTTTATTTCTGACATAGTTAAATTGTGATATATAAAATTTTTTATTATCTTGATTATATAGCCGTGGAAGATTTGAATATGCTAGATTATCACCTAAACCACCCCAAGGCTGTCCGAAAATTACCTTATTTTTTTTGTTCATAAATTTGATTTTGTATAGCTTTATTTTATTAATTTAATCTTAATAAAGTTGCCTATAATTAATTAAGTGAATGACAGTAATAATTATCAAAACAACTTAGATTATTTAAAAGAATCATTAAAAATAGCAGAATATCAAGTTGATATAGTTGATAAAATCTTGGAAATTTCTCAAGTTTGCATTGAGGGTATTAATAATTCCGGCAAAATCTTATTTTGTGGAAATGGTGGGTCAGCATCTGACTCCCAACACTTAGCAGCAGAAATAGTAGTTAGATTTAAAAATGACAGGAAACCTTTAGCTGCTATTGCACTTACAACAGATACTTCTATAATCACATCAATTGGAAATGATTTTGGATTTGATAAAATATTTTCTAGACAAGTAGAGGCAATAGGAACTAATAAAGATATTCTTTTTGCACTTACAACTTCAGGAAAGAGTAGAAACGTTATTGAGGCATTAAATAAGGCAAAAGAGAAAGATATGACTACAGTAACTTTTACTGGTAATAATACCGATTTTGTCAAAGATAAATCAGATTTTATAATTTCTATACCATCCGAAGTAACTGGTGTTATTCAACAATCACATATTACAATCGGTCAAATGATTGCCATGAATATTGAAAACTTTTTGATAAATGGAGAATAATAAGAAAAAAGTAGCAATATTTGGGGATACAATTCTTGATATTTTTTCTTACTATACATCTCCAAGATTATCTCCTGAAGCACCAGTTCCAGTAATTATAGAAAACAGTAAAGATATTTTTGCTGGAGGAGCGGGGTTATTAGCTAACAAAATTTCAGAAATTGGAATCTCTGTTCATTTATATACAGAAATTGGTGAAGATAAAAATGGCAAAGTGATTAAAAAAAATTTAAAAAATATTACTGTTTATGATTACTCAAAAAAATCTTATCAAGCAACTGTTAAAGAACGAATAATTGTTGATAAAAAATACTATTTAAGAAAAGACAGTGAAGAATTTCAAAGACCAATTAAAAAAAATATTTTAAAAGATTTCAATAATAATTTATCTTCTTATGATGCATTAATTTTCTCAGATTATGCAAAAGGCTTTCTAGATAGACAATTATTCAATTCTTTAAAAAATATTGCTATTAAAAAAGGAATTCCAATTTTTGTAGATCCTAGTGTCAAAAATATCTTCAATTTTGAAAATGTAACTTATTTCAAACCAAATCTAAATGAGTCAATTTACATCTCATCTAAGAAAAACATAAAACAAGTATTAGATGCCTTATCAAAAATGTACAACACTATTCCAGTTGTAACGTTGGGTAGCGAAGGCTCTGTTTCACTTGATAATTCAAAAGTAATTTATTCTAATAAATATAAAACTAATGTTGTTGATGCAAGTGGTTCAGGAGATATTTTTTTTGCATACTTCATTGATTCTATACTTTCCAATAATTCTTTACAGAGTTCATTGGATGTCGCTTCAATGAAAGCCTCTAAAAATGTTGAATTTTTTGGTTTTTAAAGACGTGATTCTAAGAGACAAAGAGCACCTAACTGATTATTTAAAAAATTATAGAAATAATAATTTAAAAATTGGCACAATAAGTGGTTCATTTGATTGCTTACATGACGGACATATGCTTTCTCTTGATTTTGCAAAAAAGAGAGTAGATCATTTATTTGTGCTATTGAATTCAGATGAAAGCGTTGCAATTTATAAAGGTAAATACAGGCCAATACAAAAAATAAAGCAACGATTAGAGAATCTAGAAAGAATTTATCCAGAGTTACATTATTTTGTTTTTAATGAGCTTGTTCCAAATAAAATTCTTGAGTTAGTTCAGCCAGATATACATTTTATATCACAAGATTGGTCTGCAAACCCTGTTGAAAAGCATATTATTCTCAAACACAATGGTGAGATTATTACTCACCCACATCTAGACGGAGTTTCTACTACAAAAAATCTTCAGAGTAAAAATTTTATACTTAAATCAAATAAAGCAATTTTTTTTGATAGAGATGGAACAATAAATAATGACACGGGCTATCTAAGTAAGGTGAAAGATATTGAGATTAATAAAGAAAATTTGGCGGGAATAGCTGAATTATCAAAACTAAATTTTTTAAATATTATCGTAACTAATCAAAGCGGAATAAGTAAAGGCTTTTTTGATATTGAAACTCTCTCTACAATAAACCAAAAAATTATTGAAATCATTCAGGATAATAATGGAAGAATTGATAAAGTTTATTTCGACATATCGGATAGTGATAATCCTTCAAAATTTAGAAAACCAAATAATGGAATGATTATCAAAGCATGCAAAGAATTTGATATATCCTTGCGTGATTCATGGATGATAGGAGATAAAGATTCAGATATTGAATTAGGAAAAATGTGTAATATGAAAACAATTTATATAAAAAATAATAAATATTCGTATAGTTCAGAAATTAAACCCGATTTTAAGGTTAACAACTTACTAGAAGCTTCAAAAATAATAAAAAGTTAGTTTAAAACTTTTCTACTGTTTCAATAATTTTTTTACTCATAAAGTCAGTATTAAAATATTTTTTAAAGCAATTTTTTCCATATTTGGACATTTCAATATGTTTATTAGATTCAATAATTTTATTTACTTTTTCTGGTATTGAATCTATCTCATCTAATCCAATTAGTAAACACAATTTATTCCAGTCTAAAATATCTGAATATGGAAGAACAAAGTCATCTGAGATATAAATAGGTATAGCTCCCATCTCTAAGCTCTCATAAAATCTAAATGAAGCTGGACCATAACCTCTTGGACATATTGAAAAAATTGAGCTACCCATAATCTTTCTAAATCTTTTTGTATCTCTATTGTTAATTCCGTCAGATTTTATGTTTTTTATTAAATATCCATCAATATTTGACAACTTTTTTTCTATAGTTTTTCTTACGGGATGAGTATTCCTACCTAGATAACTTACCTTATACTTTTTTTTATCATTACCTTCATAGTTATGTGGAGATGTAATTAAAGGCAAATCAATATAGGATTGATTATTGAGTTTTGGCGTATTGAACATTCCTCCACTTGAAAAAATAATACAGTTATTAATTTTGACCAATGGACCTCCATCGTATTGAACAATGGTAAAAAATTTCTTGTGAGGATCGTTGATTATTAAATTACTACAAAACTTTTCTAAATCTTTAATATCTTTCCCATAATTTTTAGATATTAAGTAACTCGTCCACTGTATGGGTAAATAACATAGATTACTTTTATAAATATTTTCATTATCTAAATATTTATAAAAGTAAGCCTCTATACCTTTTGATTTATTATGTGGTGGATAGTTTACAATATCAAAGTTCAAGAAACTTGAAGGAACATCTTGTATTTCAATCATATTTAAATTTACTTAGTCATTATAGTTATTTAAATTTTACAGTAATAAAGCAATATATAAAGATTTGCTAAATACTAAAGATTATTAACTTATAATTATTGCATATGTTAATTTCATTAGACTACTTAATTTCTAAATATAAATTACAAATTAAAGGAGTTGCACATTTTGGCGCCCATCTAGGACAAGAAGTACAGTATTACATTAAAAATAATATTGACAATATTCATTTATTTGAGCCTCAAAAAGACATTTTTGAAAAATTAATTGATTCAAAAAAAAATTATGACCAAATTAAATTTTATAATTTTGGCTTAGGCTCCGAAAACTCATCTAAGACAATTTTTAAAGAAACAAAAAATGAAGGACAAAGCTCTTCTTTATTAAATCCTAAGTTACATTTAGAGCTTTATCCAAATATAATTTTTACAGATAGAGAAAAAATTAAGATTAAAAAGTACGACAACCTGAACATTAAAGACGTAAATTTTTTAAATATTGACATACAGGGCTATGAACTAGAAGCTCTAAAAGGATGTAGTAAAATCTTAAAAGATATTGATTATATTTTTTTAGAAGTTAACAGAGACTATTTATATGAAAATAATCCTTTGGTGAGTGAAATAGATGACTTCTTATTAGATTTCGACTTAATTAGGGTGAAAACTAAGTGGGTAAGCTCACGCATTCCTTTTGGAGATGCTTTTTACATTAAGAAAGACCTTGTTTCAAAACGTGAATTTTATTTATCTATTTATATAAAAGTTTTAGAAAAATTAAAAATATACTTTTTATTTATCACTCCCTTTAGATCAATAAAAAAAATATCTTATATTATTAAGAAAACAATAAAAGTTTTTTTAAAATTAAATTAATTATTAGTATTTAAATGTAAATGATATTAAAAAACAACCTCAATAAGATATCACAGATTATATTGTTGCTATTAATTCCTTTGTTTTATTTATATACAGAAACTAGTAGGAAAGCAACAATTGCAGCATTAATAACTACTATATTAATAACATTTTTATATTTTAATTTTTTAACAAAAGGAGATTCATTAAACCCCCTTGGAGGCTTACTAGAAACATCAAAATTTTCTAATATTAATTCAAAAAATTATTTATTTATTTATTTATTTTTAATCACAGTTTTGCTTTTAGCTACTCAAAATGTAAATTTAAATTATGAATCAATTGACTGGGATATTCATTCATATCTTGTTGCTTCTCAAGAGATTTCAAGAGGCCACCTCCCTCTAGAGACACAATGGGAATCTAAAGGTCCGTTACTTTTTTATATCTATTATTTTATAAATGTCATTACTGCTAAAAACTACTTCTTTTTTAAGATATCAAATGATTTTATTCTTTTGTTCGTTGCCTTGCTTTTAAGCGGAATAATTAAAGAAAAAACGAATAGTAGTCTAAAGGGATATTTTGTTTCTGCATTCTATGTGTTATTAATGAGTAAGAATTTTGGAAACTTAGAATATTCAGAATTGTACTCACTTCTGTTTATTGCTATTTCATATCTTATCTATTTAAAAAATGAAAATAATAAATACACGCCCTTCTTTGTTGCTTTTTTTATATCTTTGTCCACATTAGTTAATCAAGGAACAGTGTTGTTTGTCATTCCGTATATTCTTAATTTAATTTATAAAAAAACTAGAACTTTTGCATTTTTTCATGATATCAGAACTTCATTTGCAGGATTTATCGTTCCCCACCTATTTTTCCTAGCAATTTATTCGATAAATAATTTACTAGATATTTATTATGCAACATTTGTAACAATTCCATTAGGTTATATAGGAGAATCTTTTAATGTTTTAAATGAACTCGTAGTATTTCTTAGATCTTATTTCAATTTTAATTTTTTAATCTATTTTGCAATCATATGTATAGGAGTTTTATTTTTTTTAGAAAAAGTTAATTCAAGAGCTACAGATAATTCTTTAATCAACAATGATTTTCTTAATAATTTGTTTATATTAACTTCAATTTTTTTCTACATAATTGGCTCGCATGGTTTTGAACATCATCTCATATTTTTAGTTTTTTTTGTGTCAATCATGGTTTCTCAATTTGAAAGAAAAAGTACCAATATTTTTATCGGTTTTTTAATTTCTATATCGGCATTAAGCTCATTCCAAAGTTCGTTTTACAGTTCTTATGATAATCTTATTAATTATGACGAAACATATAACAATTATCCACTGCTTAAGTTATCCTCTCAAATAGATAGCTATTTTGATTCTGAGTACACCGTACTTGCATTAGATTATGTATTATTACTCTACTACCTTGACAAACCAAATTTTTCATATATCGTCCACCCAACCAATCATTATGCAGATTTTATAACTAAAGAATTAGTGGAACTAAACCTAATACAAGAAAACAATATTGACGAACTAATCTGCTATCAAAGAGAAGATTGTGAAGAACCAGATGTGATTATTTGCTCACATCGCATGATAATTAGCGGTGAAATTGTTAAGAATAAATTGTTCAACTGTATGGTCTCTGATTACAAAAAAAATTACTATAGTATTGATACTGAAAAGTACACTTATGACAAAAATTTAAGTTTCTATTTTGATCCGTATAAAGATATTGCTGTGTTTATAAAAGATAAAGATATTTAAATGAGTAAAAATGAATTCTGGGAAAATAGCCTTCCTGTTGGTTACTATGACCAAGTTCTTGAAAAGGGAAATCTAAACAGTAAAGGAATACAGAGCAACTGGCATAATACAACATTTAAAACACTTAATGAATATGTTTCGTTAAGTGATACCCATTTAGACTATGCTTGCGGCCCTGGAACGTTTATTGGTAAATACACAGATGTTGAATCTATTGGTGTAGATATTTCGGATGATCAAATAAGATATGCTAAGGATAAATACTCTCATAAAGGTGATTTTATCTATTACAAAGATTTTGAAATAAAAAATTATAAAAATTATTTTGATGTCATAACAGTAATAGGATTACTTGAATTTTTAGACGATAAGTCAAATCTTAAAGTTTTGGAAGACTTGTACTTTATGCTAAAACCTGGAGGTACTTTACTTATGACTACACCAAACTTTAGAAGCACGATGACGTTATTGGTTATGATTATAAATAAATTTTCTAAAGTGAGTTATAAAAATCAACATGTAAATAGATTAAATAAGAACAGTGTTCAAAAATTATTAAAAAAAAGTAAATTTCAAAAAGATGAGATAAAGGTTGTAAAATTTATCAATTTCGGCTTGATGCTTTCTTTTTTTAGTTGGAAATTAGGGTCTCTTTTTAACGACATAATATCGAGAAGTTCTTTAAATTTTTTTGGTTATCTACTTTTAGTAAGGGTTAAAAAGGAACTTTAATTTCTGAAAATTCATCATATTAAAGAATATAAATCGATGTTAATATCTAATAATGAACAAAATTTCTGGTTTATCGATAGTACTTCCAACTATAAATGAAGCTGACAATTTAAAAAACTTAATCCCCCAAATTATTGAAGAAGTTAATGATATGTTAGATTCTCAATTAGAGATTATTGTTGTTGACGATGGCTCTACAGATAATACCGTAGAATTAATTAAAATACTTAGCAAAGATTATAAATACTTAAAATTGATTCAACGAGACAAACAACCATCATTACCAATGTCTATTTGGGAGGGTATAGAGTCTTCTAAATATGATTTTGTTCTTTGGATGGATGCAGACGGTTCTATGCCTGCTAAAACTGTTAAGGAACTATTAAAAGTTTTAAACACAAATATAAATTCTGCCATTATTGGATCTCGTTTTGTTGACGGAGGCGGTTATAAAGGCGTAAAAGAATTAGGTGAAACTACTTTTATAAGTGCAATAAAAAATGTAAAGAAATCTAATGACTCAGTATTTGGAATGATTTTCTCTATTATATTTAATAAGTTTTTAAAAATTTTATTTAAGAGTTCTTTAACGGATATTACAAGTGGTTTTATAGTTGCTAATAAAAAATATTTTAAAAAGAAGTCATTCCGTGATGCTAACTATGGAGATTATTTTATTTTTTTAGTTTCAGATTTAATAAGAAATAAAGTAGATATCATTGAAATTGGATATATTTGTGAAACTAGGATGTATGGAACTTCCAAAACTGCATCAAATATATTCCAATTAATAGGTAGAGGAATACCGTATATAAAAGTAGCTATAAAGATAAGAAGAAAATGAATATAAAAGATAAAAAAGGGAAATTATTAGCATCAATAATTAAAAAAGAAGACATGAAGGGTGAAAAATACTTTGCTACAGATAACGAACAGGATTTACAAGTCGCAAAATTTGACTTAAAAAAAGATACCGAAATATTAAGACATATTCATCTTGAACAAGAGAGAAAAATTTTGTCAACTTCAGAGGTAATAATTATTACTAAAGGAGAAATGGTTGTGGATATTTACTCAGAGGAATTGGAACATCTTTATTCAGATTCACTTAATCAAGGAGATATTTTGGCTTTATTTGGTGGAGGGCATGGATTAAAAATGAGTTCAGATTGTAGGTTTATTGAGGTTAAACAGGGTCCTTACATCGAAGAAATAGATAAAAAAAGGTTCTAGATTGATTCAAGTATTTAAACCTAGCCTTTCTACCTCCGATATTTATTCTGTTTTTATTAATTTGGTCAAAAATAATATTTCTGGAACAAGTCCAACAGTGCAAGAATTTGAGGAAAAGCTTTCAAAGGCTTTTAACAGGAAAAATGTTACAGCAGTTGCTAATGGAAGTGTAGCTTTAGATTTAGCTTTTCAATTAATAGGACTAAAAGAAGACGACGAAGTAATACTTCCTTCTTTCACAATTATTTCATGTTTATCTGCCGTATTAAGATCAAAGGCAAAACCAGTTTTTTGTGATGTTAGATTAGATTCTTGGAATATGTCTTTAGAGCAAGTAAAACAAAAGGTAACAAAAAAAACAAAAGCAATTTTAATGGTCCACATATACGGTCTTCCTTCAGAAGCAAGAGAAATTGCAAATTTTTGTAAATCTAGAGGAATTATTTTGATTGAAGATGCTGCTGAGGCACACGGTCAAAAAGAGAATGGAGAACTTTGTGGTTCTTTTGGAGATATTTCAACACTTAGTTTCTATGCAAATAAGCATATTACTACTGGTGAAGGAGGAGCATTATTAACGAATAGTGATGAGTTTGACAAAGAAGCAAAACAGATGCGAAATCTTGACTTTACAACTGAAAAAAGATTTAATCATAAAAATTTGTACTGGAATTATCGTATGAGCGGACTACAGGCAGCCCTAGGAATTTCGCAAATAAAAAATTTAAATAAAACAATTAAACACAAACAAAAACAAGGAGCTTACTATCACCAACTTCTTGAGGAGTTTACCAACATCATACAACTACCTCTCAAAAGTATTAATTCATCTAAAAATCAATATTGGGTTTTTGGAATTCTGCTAAAGGAAAATAATATTAGAGACAGTGTAATTGATGAATTGAGAAAAAAGGGAATTGAAACTAGACCTTTTTTTTGGCCTCTTCACCTTCAAGATGCTTTACCAAAAGAACACATACCTGAGAAAGGTTCGTTACCAGTTTCAGAGAAATTAGGTTCTGATGGTTTGTATATTCCTATAGGAACACATATTAAGAGAAAAGACCAGGAATTTATCGTAAACTGTCTTGTAGAGATTATTTCAAATTAAAACTTTTACTCATCAAAATAATTATTTTTACAATCCTCATTTAAAAGTGTTTCATTACACTCTTGAATTATAAAATCTAATCTAGGTGTTTCCTGATATTCATAATACGGAAAAATAAAATTGATTGATATAAATAAAAAGATAATGAATTTAGTATAAATTATTCGATTATCAACTTTTTTAATTAAAACAATCAAAACACTTAATATAATTAAAGGAATTAAGAGTTCTTTTGAATCATCAATTAATAAAGCTATAGAAATAACAATCGTCATCAAATCTAATTTATTCTCTACTAGCCTAAATCCTATTAGTAGAAGTAGTGAGATAATTATTATCACTGTGAAATGTTGAGAGTATCTAATCCATTTAGTTTCACTTAAAATCCAAAACCAAATATAGGTTATTGTGATTGAACTTATTAGTGGGACAACAATTTTTCCAAAAGTATTTTCAATTGAAGTTTTATTTCTGAATACCAAAATAATAAAAATAATAGGAAAATAAAGAAGCCTAAATACATCATACCTATTCCACTGAACATATTCTGACTGATATAGATTATTTAATATATTACCAAATGAAAAACTTGAAAAAGTATCAACTCCAGAACTTTGATGATTAGCAATGAGTTCATACATATTATTTAAGTAGTCAAAAACCGTTCCAGATTCATAATTTAGTGAGACTAAAAAAACCCAACTTAACAATGGGATTAAAAAGAATGAAGTATCTTTTAAAAATTTATAAATATTCCTATCTAGAAGGAAATATGCAAAATAAAATGCTCCAAAAGGAATAATTAGTAAAAATTTTCCAAAAAATATTGAAGTACTAAATAAAATCATTGAAATTCTTCTATACCTATTAAAAAGAAAGATACTATTAACAAAAAGTAGCGTCGACGCCACTTCTCCAAGTGAATAAAGAGGCCCTATCCACCAAGGTATTAGTAGTAAAAATATTCCAGTGGAGATAAACATAAATCTATTATTTATCTTGTATGTTTTGTAAAGGATAAAGCAAAATATTAATTGTAAAAAATAAATCCAATAAAAATTAGAGACCCTTGCAATAGTAAAGTTGTTGGTAATATTCCATCCAATGACACTTCCAATAGCTGAGACTGGACCTGAGGTAAGATAAACACTGTAACTTCCACCCCATGAGGTTCCTGCATTAAAATCAAAATTCTTAAAGAACTCAACATTTGAAGTAATGGAAATATATTCATCTACAAATGGGTTAAGGTTTATAGATCTTCTTTTTACATAATCAAAAATATAAAAGTTTTGTATGATGAATAAAGTTCCTAATACCGAACTTGTTATTTTTGAGCTGTTTATAAATAAGAAAAATTTGTTTTTAAATAAATCAAATTTACTTAAAAAGCTACTTTTGCTGATATTTTTCTTTTTAATAAGATAAAAGAAAAATAGAAATAAAGAAAAAATAATTAACAGCAAATACAAAATAGAGTAATCAAAAGTTTCTGGTGGAGATATATCCCAACCACCTTTTGTATAATGCATACATTCCTGCCATGAATTCACATTTACAACATTTCCATCTGCGTCATATAAAGTCAAAGTATCAAATGAAGGATCATTTAGAAATACATAATTTTCGCTATCTACAACATTGGCTTCCTCAGCACCGGTAAGATTTTTTCCACATTGAGAATTAAGATTTATTTCATTCAAGATAATCAAAGACTAGTGGGGTTAATATTTTAAAATATACAATGACAAGTAGAAGCTTTAACCACCCTTATAATAAAAAGAATAATGTTAAATAAAAACAACATAAAGAAAAAATGAACATAGTTATATATTTCTTATTTAATGGAGCTATATTTTTAATAGGTAGGGGAAGTGCTGTATTTATTAAAAAAATTTTTACTAAAAATACAATTGTTCTAGACAGAATACAAATTTTTAATATAGATATATTTTATATTTATTCTTTATTCGGTTTATTTGTAATCGGAAATATCTCATTTATAGGAAATTTTTTTGTATCTTTGGACAACCTAATCTTTAAAGTATTTTTTTTGGTTTTAATTTTTGTTAACTTTTATGAAAAATTTATTATAAAAAATATTAAATTTTTTCTAATAAATGTTTTGGTGATACCATTGATGCTATTCTTTAGTTCGTATTCAGTAAACTTAGCTCAAGATGCCGGACTTTACCAGCTCAATTCTCAGCTTTGGATTAAGAGCAGTAAAATAATTTTTGGCTTATCAAATCTTCATTCAAGATATGGATATTCTTCAATTTCAGAATATATTGGTGCAAATTTTTGGCTAGACGATAATTTAATTATTTTACATTTTGTAAGTTTAATTTTCATATCTTTTTTCTTTACTTTTCTGATAAATAATGTTTATTTAGTTGATAATAAGTTTCTTAAATTCACCAGTCTCTCAATTGTTACGATGGGAATTATAGATAATTTTGGTTTTGGAGGTGGTAGGAATGGGTTTATTGATATCGATGCGGTAATGAAGCAAGATACAGCTTTTGCAATATTATTTTTCTTTGGAAGTTTATCAATCTTTAACTTAATACTTGCAGAAGACTTTAGTTTGTTAAATATAGTAGCAATTTCTCTGGTAATTTTATTTTCAATCCAATTTAGGATATTTGGTTTTGTAATGCTATTTATATTTTTATACTATTTGTTCTTATCTCATTCAAATGGAATATTATTAAGTGATATTTTTAAGTGTCTTTCTCCAGCATTTCTAATACTAGTTGCATGGACAATAAAGAATATAATTGTATCGGGATGTATGATTTTTCCTGTTGAGGTAACTTGTTTTGATTCATTACCCTGGTACTACAATGGCTATGCATATGAGGAAAGTTATGATTTAAATATTTTTCATATTGCGTATGGACTAGGAGATAATGTTTTCCTATGGTTACAAAATTGGACTCAAAAACCAACAAATGTAAATACCGTTAAAAATTTTTTAATCACTTTTTTATTAATTATGATATTTAAAAGATTGTATTTTAAAAAAGAATCAAAAAGCAATTATCGTACAAGTTACGTAGTCATTTACAGTTACGTTTCATTATCATTTTTATTATGGGTAATTTCGGCTCCCAGTACAAGGTTCGCAATAGGATTATTTTTAGTTTCAATCTCTTTAATATTTTTAAATATTGATTCATTTAATGAAAGATTCTTTATACCAAGTATGTTATTAAATTTCTCAATCGCATTTTTAGTTTTTATATGTATTTTTACGTTAAATAGACTAGAAAACTATCAGGTATTTATAAACAATCCTTTAATTCAAAGAGAACTAACTCCAACATTGGTTTCATATAAAAGTAATGCTACAGGGTGGGGAGTTACACCGATCGAAGGCAGTAGTTGTTGGATTAATACCGAGTGTATTCCTGAGGAAAAAAAGCTGAACTTGCAAGAAGGCTTTTATAAAACTTTTTTTATTGACGGTTGATATTTTTATATCAAATATACGATTAAGTTAGTTATACATGGATAATATATATTTCTTATTTCAACAATTTGTACAATTTTCAATTATGTATATTTATTTTTTACTTTCTGGGAGATCTCTTTATATAACTTTGAGTAAATTTAACTTTATTAATGAAGAAGAATCAAGCACAATTCTAAACATAAACAAACAATTCCTCTTTCCTATTTTAGGTATTTTTTACACAGGTAATTTATTAGTATTAATAAATTTTTTACTTCCGTTAAAGAGCCCAATAATTTTTTTAATTTTATTTATTTTCTTACTACCGAACTTATACAGGTTAAATTTCACAAATTTACTTTACTTTGAATTCAAAAAAATATTATATTATTTTATAATTCCAAGTCTTTTATTAATTACTTCCTATGATATTTTATTTCACTATGACGCTGGTTATTATCATCTAAATAATCAAAATTGGTTAAGAGAATCAAACCTTATTTTAGGATTTGTAAATATATTCTGGGCTTTTGGAATGTCTTCAATTTATGAATATATTTCAGCAATTTTATGGTTTGATGATATATTTTTATTTTTACATTATTTAAATCTTATTTTTATCCAGTTCTTTTTTGTTTCAATATCTGAAAATATAATTAGCTCAAAAAATAATCTACTGAAGAACGGTTCCGTTTTACTTTTACTTTTTTCAATTTTAGACAATTTTGGACTTGGAGGCGGCAGAAATGGGTTTATCTATATTCAAGGAATTGGGAAACAGGATATACCCGTAGCTATTTTATTTTATTTTCTAAGTCTTATGATGATTTCTTTTATAATGACAAAAAAAATAAGAGAAATAGAAATAGTCATCTTGTCTTTATTGGGATTTTTTATTTTCCAAATTAAAGTCAGCGGTGTTTTAGTAGGAATCTTATACTTTACAATGATTTTAATCTTGGTAGGAAGTAAAAATTTTACGTTTAAGAAAATTTTATTTCTTCAAATTCCTGCTTCTGTAATAGGATTAATTTGGCTTTTAAAAACGTACCTACTTACTGGATGTTTTATTTTTCCACTAGACATTACTTGTGTCAACAACTTTAGCTGGTATGTTCCAGATTCTACAAAAGCGTATGAACTTATTTCAAAAGAATCTAGTTTAAATTATGATTTTGTAGTTCCTTTTACAGATTGGTTTAATACATTTTTTAATTACACTTTTTACAAAAACACATACTTAAATTTTATTACTTCTTTTGGGTTATTATATTTAGTCAAAAAAATTATTTTTAATAAGGATAAGTTTCTTAAAGATACTTTTTTCATAGTAGTTATATATATTCTAAGCAACGTAACCTATTTAATTCTTTATGGCCCAATTCCGCGATATTCAATAGGCGTTTCTTTGCTGTCAATTGCATTGCTTGGTTTATTTACATCTGATTTAAGAATTTATTTTAATAAATATATTTCATATATTTTGATTTTCTTATCTGTGGCCTTGTTAGTAAGGTCAAACTCGTATGCAGCTTTCCTTACAGACTCTAGTCTTTTATTATTTAATCCAGTAGAAGAAGCTAAGTATGTAAAATACAATAATGATTGGTATCTTCCAGATACTGGTGACCAGTGTTGGATAAACCTAAAATGTAGTATGGCTCAAGATGATGTAAATATTGACGACACGAGCTTTTTTAAAGTAGCCTATAAATAGAATATAAAAATTATATTAAGATTAAATAGTCAATGATTAAACAGTTTTTAAAATTTTCGGTTTTAAGTCTACTTAATTTTCTAGTTGTTATTTTGAGTATTGATATAGATATCGAACAACCTTTAAAAGATTTAGAAAGAATTAATCTTTTTCCACCAAACGAAAACACAGTGTATTTGATGATTTGTATTGCTGTTCCACTATTGACTATTTCTTTAATTCGATTTTTTAGACCCTTTATAGAAATGTATTTGACACATTATTTAAAATATAATTTTTATTTGTTAATAAATTTACTTTCTTTGTCCACGGTATATATTATTTTTAGAATATATGGCTATTCAAGATTTTACTTACTTGTATATTTAATTACATCTACTGTTTTTCTTAATTTGTCTGATAAATACTTTAGATAAAAAGTTTTTTACTTTTTCACAAAAAGCTCATACATTCCATCGTATTCTTTATAAAGTTTATTAAAAAAGGTTATGACTTTTTCTGGCTCCATGTTCAGTACTTTATCTACATCCTGATTGTAATTAAATTTCTGTTTTCTATCTGGCTGTAATCTATAACCGTTATCGTATGCTTTTTCACTTGACAAGTCTTCGTAGTCACCAGGTAAACTGTCTGAAACAAAGATAGCATTATTGTACTGTAGCTTCAGAAGCTTGTACCCAAATTTTTTAATTGATGAACACGCTGCTGTTATAGAACATCCAAAAAAATGATCACCTTTCCAAAAATGTGATGGTTTGAATAAAACTGTAAAATAAATTGGAGGGGGTATTTTTTCATTAATTTCCATAGAAATTATTTGTGGTCTATATTCGCTTTCCATTAATTTTTCAATAATTGATAAATCATAGGAATCAATATCAAGGTTAAGAAATGTAAACTTTTTTGGAACACTATAAGAATTTAATATATCAATAACATTTAAAGGGGTAATTTTATTTTTAGATAAATACACATTTTGGAATTCAGAATAAACATAGCTCATAAGTGCAAATTTATCTGAATCCATTTCAACTGACAGCCCCGCCCATTCTTTGTCTTTGGCAAAAAGGTAAGTACTTGAAGAGAAGACACCGTCAGATGCACCAAAGTCGACATAATATTTTGTATCAATATCAATTCCATCAAGTAGGGAAATAACTTCATGATGCTCAGAGTGGCCTTGGCTTAATGCATCAAAGTTATCTGCGATTCTTTCATGCATTAGAAATCTGATAAATTTTGGTTTTTTGTTACGGAAAAATCCTTGCAGTCTTTTAGGTGTATATTTTCTATACCAGTATTTCAATTGTTTTTTCAATGTGAAGTCTATTATACAAAATCTATTCAAAGAATTAATCTTTTCAACATTAAAAATTTATAAAGATATTAAATTTCTAACAGAGTAGATTTCTGAAAAACCCTTGTGGGCGCTACAGGATTTGAACCTGTGACTTCTTCCTTGTAAGGGA
>MDSV01171856.1_pt1 | contig 46412 bp, 47 predicted proteins | sample 810851 | NCBI WGS metagenome assembly MDSV01 (sample SAMN05326640, study PRJNA326480) | marine metagenome | isolation source: seawater | place: Atlantic Ocean: North East | collected 2012
ATATTATTACTCATTTATTTTGAGTTCCTTTCCTAGATATGTGAGGATGTAATTTGACCCAAATTATTGACCAATTGCAAGCCTGATATTTATAAATTTAAACAAATTAATTATGAAAGCAACCGAATTTCAAAAATTCAAACTCGACGATCGATTACTTCGTGTATTGGATGAAATTAAATTCAAACACTGTACCCCAATACAAGCCGAGTGCATACCCTTGATATTAGAGGGCCATGATATTGCGGGTCAGGCACAAACTGGCACGGGAAAAACAGCAGCATTCTTGCTGGCAACTTTTCATTATTTAATCTCAAAAAAGGAAAAAAATTGTAGAAATTTACGAGCAATTATTATTGCTCCAACTCGAGAACTTGCAATACAGATACATAAAGATGCTGAGATATTTAATCGCTACTGCAATTTACAACTTGGTTTAGTATATGGCGGCATTGATTATGAAAAACAACGCTCAAGTTTATCTAAGGGTGTCGATTTATTAATTGGTACGCCAGGCCGCTTGATTGATTATTTTAAACAAGGAGTATTTAATTTTAAGTACATCGAAGTAGCTGTTTTAGATGAAGCAGATCGTATGTTTGATTTAGGATTTATTAGTGATATTCGCTACATTCTTAGACGCATGTCTAAGCCTGATAAGCGATTGAACTTATTATTTTCTGCTACGTTATCGTATCGCGTTATGGAGCTAGCGTATGAGCATATGAATAATCCAAAATTAATAAAAATTAAGCCAGAACAAGTAACAGCCGATAAGGTTAAGCAGACCTTATATCATGTCGCAAATGACGAAAAAATACCTTTATTACTTGGGCTACTAAAAAGTATGAACACGAGGAGAACAATAGTTTTTGTTAATACCAAGCGGGTCGCTGAAAAAGTTTGGACATATCTAGAAGGTAATAAGATACATGCTGCTGTTTTATCTGGAGATGTACCTCAACATAAGAGACAGCGTTTGTTTAATGACTTTTCAACGGGCGGTCTTAAAGTTTTAGTTGCTACAGATCTTGCGGCACGAGGTTTACATATACCCGATGTTAGTCATATATTTAATTATGATTTACCGCAAAATGCTGAAGATTATGTACATAGAATTGGCAGAACGGCTCGCGCGGGTGCAAGTGGCGATGCTGTAAGTTTTGCATGTGAAGATTATGTATATTCGCTAACAGATATAGAATCCTATATTGGCTATCAAATTGAGACGGGTATTGTTAAAGATAGAATACTAGAAACTATAGAAGCCCCACTAAAAAAAAGGAATTATCAAAAGTTCTCAAACTCTTCAAAAAAGAAGAAACAGTTTAAAAAAAGAAATAAGATTCCCTCAAATAATTGAAGATAATATAGTATGATGAATTCTTGTGGAGGGAGATGCAGAAATGAAAAAAATCTATATGTATAACTTTTTTAAAATCGGGATGATGTTCATTGTTTTATTCATCACCTCCAGTTGTGGACAAAAAGGTCCTTTGTATTATCCAGATGATAAAAATAGTTCTTTGGTAGATTTCAAAGATATTGCTTAAAAGCCCATGACAGACTTCACATACAAAGACGGCAAGCTTTGTGCCGAAGATATTCCACTATTTGAAATAGCAAAACAATATAATACACCTTGCTATGTTTATTCAAAAAATGCAATTTGCTCAAGGTATCTGGAGTTCGATTCAGCTTTTGCCTCAGAAAGACACTTGCTTTGTTACGCTGTTAAGGCTAATTCAAACATTTCTATCCTAAATATTTTAGCAAAATTAGGCTCCGGCTTTGATGTTGTCTCGGGGGGAGAGTTGTATCGCGTTATAAATGCTGGGGGCGATCCAAAGAAAATTGTTTTTTCTGGTGTAGGGAAACGAGAAGAAGAGATGAAGCTTGCTTTGAGTAAGGACATTAAATGCTTTAATGTAGAATCAAAAAGTGAGTTATATAAATTAAATGAAATAGCAAAAAGTGTAGGAAAGTCTGCACCAGTATCGTTACGTGTAAATCCCGATGTTGACGCAAAAACCCATCCATATATTTCAACTGGTTTAAAAGAAAATAAATTTGGCATAGCATTTGGGCTTGCGAAATCACTCTACCAAGATGCTGCAGCAATGGAAAATATAAATTTAATAGGTATAGATTGTCATATTGGTTCTCAGATTTCAGAACTTAGTCCTTTCGAGAATGCATTAAAAAGGTTATTAGACTTAATTGATGAGTTAAAAAAAGATGGCATACAATTACAGCACGTTGATATAGGTGGTGGGTTAGGCATTACTTATGAAGATGAAAAACCACCAACACCGATGGAATATGTTCGTGTAATGACAAATATAATAAAGAAGTATAATTTAGAAATCATAATAGAGCCGGGCAGATCTATTGTTGGGAATGCCGGAATTCTACTTACAAAAGTTGAATATCTTAATTTAACTCCTTATCGTAATTTCGCAATCGTTGATGCTGCGATGAATGATTTAATAAGGCCATCTCTTTATGGTAGCTGGCATGATATAAAAAATGCTAAAGAAAGTTTAGAAGATGATGAACTGCTCTATGATGTGGTTGGCCCTGTTTGTGAAACTGCCGATTTTATCGGCAAGCAACGTTGTTTAAAGCTTAAAGAGAACGATTTACTTGCAGTTTTCTCAGCTGGTGCATATGGTTTCAGTATGTCCTCTAACTATAATTCAAGACCACGCCCAAATGAAATTTTAGTTGATGGAAGTAAGTCTCACGAGATTCGCAAAAGGGAAAGTCTAGACGATTTAATTAATGGCGAATCCTTAGTTTAAATCTATTAGATATTAAAAATTTGTGAATAGAATCCCCGAACCCGAGTTCATGAATGATCAAAAACAAGCGATTGCATATGCAAATGCTGATTTTGAAGAACCTCATAATAATTTTATAGATTTATTAAAGCTATCACTAGGAAATAATTTTGAGAAAAGAAGTAATACGATTGGAATTGATTTGGGAACAGGTGCCGCTGATATTGCAATAAAACTCGCACTAAAATTTCCATCAATTAAAATCGATGCTGTTGATGGTTCGATTGCCATGCTTGATGAAGCTAAAAAAGCAATCTCTAGGTTCGGTTTGAGTGATAGGATTTATCTTATAAATTCACCAATACAGGAAATCTCATTAGCAAAAAAAGATTATTCAATCATATTCAGCAATAGTTTACTTCATCATTTGCATGATCCATTTGTTTTATGGAAATTGATAAAAAATGCAAAAGGAAATCCAAAAGTTTTTATCATGGACTTGATCCGACCAAAAAACTCGAAGCAAGTTGAAGAATTAACAAATCAATACGCAGAAAATGAGCCAGAAATATTAAGAAGAGATTTTAAAAATTCTCTAAAAGCTGCTTTTACAATAGACGAAGTTAAATTGCAGCTATACGATGCTGAGCTTGAAAAATTGAGCGTAAGAGCCGTATCTGATAGACACATGGTGATATCTTAATATATTATTGCTCTATTATAGAGCACAAAAGACCTGTCTGCACCATATTAGTGCGAAAAACCTTTTGCACGATTTTATAACCTCTTGATTGTTATCTGTATATTACCCAATAGATAATGGCATAATTATTGCTATATTATTAAGGATTGAAAAAAAACTAGTAATTAATTAATAAAAAAGACAAAGGAGAGTTGAAGATGTCATCCGATAATGTATTGAAGCTAATAAAAGAGCACGAAATTAAATTCGTCGATCTGCGCTTCTGCGACACAATAGGCAAAGAACAGCACGTTACTGTTCCAGCAAGTGTAGTAAATAAAGAAATGTTGAAAGAGGGGAAAATGTTTGACGGCTCATCAATAGCTGGCTGGAAGAGTATTAATGAATCAGATATGGTATTAATGCCAGATGTTGAAAGTGCAGTACTCGATCCTTTTTTCGATGATGAGACATTAAATATTCGTTGCGATGTATTAGAACCGTCAACCATGTCGGGTTATGAGCGCGACCCTCGTTCAATTGCTAAACGCGCCGAAGATTATCTCAAATCAACTGGAATCGCTGACACCGCATTTTTTGGCCCTGAGCCAGAGTTTTTCATTTTTGATGAGGTTCGTTGGGGAAATGAATTACATTCAGGTTTTTATGAAGTTGATTCAGAGGAAGGATGTTGGAATAGCGATCGCATTGATGAAGAGAAAAATATTGGTCACCGACCTGGCGTCAAAGGTGGTTATTTCCCAGTGCCGCCTGTAGATTCCGGTCAGAATATTCGATCTGCCATGTGTTCCGTTTTAGAAGAAATGGGTCTCACAGTAGAAGTACACCATCATGAAGTTGCAACTGCTGGTCAAGCTGAAATAGGAACTTCATGCAAGACGTTGACTAGAAAAGCGGATGAAATACTTATTCTAAAATACGTTGTACAAAATGTTGCACATAGTTTTGGTAAAACGGCAACTTTTATGCCGAAGCCATTAGTCGGTGATAATGGTAGTGGTATGCATGTTCATCAATCACTCGTGAAGGGAGATAAGAATCTTTTTGCTGGCGATAAATACGGTAATTTATCTGATACAGCATTGCATTACATTGCTGGCATTTTTAAACATGCTCGTGCTATAAATGCTTTTGCTAATGCCAGTACAAATAGTTATAAACGTTTAGTTCCAGGGTTTGAGGCGCCTACTCTCTTGGCGTATTCAGCGAGAAATCGTTCTGCTTCATGCCGTATACCATGGGTTTCGAACGACAAAGCTAGACGTATTGAAGTTCGCTTTCCTGACTCATGTGGAAATCCATACTTTACATTTGCTGCATTAATGATGGCAGGTCTTGATGGTATACAGAATAAACTAGACCCTGGTGAGCCAATGGAAAAAGATTTGTATGATATTAGCTCGGAAGAAGAAAAAGAAATAGCTACTGTCTCATCTTCATTAGATATGTCGTTGGAAGCACTTGACAATGATCGTAGTTTTTTGACTGCTGGTGGTGTATTTACAGATGATATGATTAATGGTTATATTGAATTAAAAATGGAAGAGGTAAATCGTTTTCGAATGACTACTCATCCAGCAGAATTTGATATGTATTATAGTTTGTAGTTTATCAGTTAGCGTAAACCCCCTTAAAGGAAGGGGGTTTACTTAAATCTTCAGTAATACATGTAATTTAAATATTGAATCATTATTATTAATTATGAGATCAATTTTTTTATTGTTAATTTTTTTTCATTCTTTTATCAATGCTGAGGTTTATAAAACTATTGATGAAAATGGTAATATAATATTTACAGATAGACCATCCGTAAATTCTAAAGAAATTCAACTTAAAAAACTAAAAACAACAGAAACCATAAAACCATCTGGTTCAGTTTCAAATAAAAAAAACCAGGATGAAAATGAGAACAATTTTAGTTATAAAAAAATACTAATATCTAATCCTAAAGATGGGTCAGCTATTAGAAGCAATACTGGAGACGTGCGCATTTCTGTATCAATCGAGCCTTCACTTCGTTCGGGGCATCGAATTCTTATAACTTTAGATGGTGTTGAATTATCAAAAGGTACATCAACGAGCGCATCAGCGAGTAATGTAGATCGCGGAACCCATACGGTAACAGCAAGCGTGATTGATAGTTCAGCAAATCCTATAATCTCAATATCGAGTGTTTTTTCGATTCTTCGAGCAACTCAATAAAAAAATCAGAATAATTTCATTAATTTTTGCACGTTTCTGAAACAAATGGCCTATTTCTTGCATTTATAATACTAGAGAATTAGTTTTTTTTATTTACTCTTAACTTATTCTATTTATTGAGAAAATTAACATCAATATACTAATAATGGTAATTTATAAGTGAATAATGCACTAAAACAGTGCAATATTGGACATACTATGATTGAAAAAGATGCAACATACCTAAGTATCATGGACCATCTTGCAACAGCGGTATTATTGTTTGATGAAAATCAGCATCTTATATCAATAAATAGCGCAGGCGAGAATCTCCTGACTGTTAGCAAACAAAGGATTATTGGAATGACGCCACATCAAATTTGGCCAGCTAATTTATTTTTCATTGAAGCTATTAAGAAAAGCATCAACGCCGATAGCGTCCATATTCAACGAGGTACTGAGTTAAATCTTACAAACAATCAAACAATAAAGGTCGATTGTATTCTTACACCAATTCTAAGTAAAAATAAATCTAGACTTGTTCTTCTCGAGTTACTTAATACCAATTCTTTTTCTCGTGTTATGGAAGAATTGAATCAACAGACTTTACAGAAAGCTGCAAAAGATTCGCTGCAAGGTATAGCGCATGAAATTAAAAATCCTTTAGGCGGTATACGTGGTGCTGCTCAATTAATGGAAAGAAAATTAAATGATAAAAATTTGCTTGAATATACAAAAATTATTATAGGAGAATCTGATCGGCTTAGAAATTTTATTGACCGAATGTTAACCGCAAATACTCATTCTATAAGATCTGATATAAGTATCCATGAAATTATTGAATATGTTATTTCAATTATTCATGCTGAGAATTCTAGAAAATTAAATATTACTAAAGATTATGATCCTAGTATTCCAAATATTTATGTAGATAGAGAGCAAACTATTCAGGCAGTACTAAATTTATTACGTAATGCAGTTCAAGCTACAAAAGATAAAGATACAATTTCAATAAAGACGCGGGTACTTCGACAGGTCACTATTCAAAACAAGCTTAACAGATTAGCTATCCAGCTTGATATTATTGACGATGGTCCCGGTATACCATCTGAAATTGAGACAGGGGCATTCTTTCCAATGGTAACTGGTAATGCCGAAGGCACAGGCTTGGGTCTTTCCATTGCTCAGCAATTGGTTCAATCACAAGGTGGGGTTATCAATTATGAAAGAAAAAATAAAAATACCTACTTTACAATATTACTACCAATCAGGAAATTTAATGAATAATAAGAAAGTATGGATTGTTGATGATGATAAATCTATTCGCTGGGTTTTGGAGAAAGCTCTACAATCCTCAGATATTGATATAGAAACTTTTTCACGACCTGAAGATATTTTGAAAAAAATAAGTAATGAGGAACCGGATGTTGTAATTACTGATATTAGAATGCCTGGAATGGATGGAATTTCATTACTAGATCGCATCAAACAAGATTCACCAAATACGCCCGTTATTATAATGACTGCATATTCTGATCTTGATAGAGCTGTTTCAGCTTTTCAAGGCGGGGCATTTGAATATTTATCTAAACCATTTGATGTTGACGAAGTTGTGAGTCTAGTCAGACGTGCCATAGCGCATAAAAAAATTGAAAAAACAGTATCTCCTTCAAGTTCGGCACAAAGAAGTAGTCCTATACTTGGATCTGCTCCTGCTATGCAAGAAATATTTAGGGCTATAGGTAGATTATCAAATTCTAATTTTACCGTTTTGATTACAGGCGAATCTGGCACAGGGAAGGAGTTAGTAGCGGCTGCGTTACATGCTAATAGCCCTAGGGCCGATAACAAATTTATTGCAATAAATACAGCTGCTATTCCTAGGGATCTGTTGGAGTCTGAATTATTTGGTCACGAGAAAGGTGCATTTACAGGAGCTAACGCACAAAGACAAGGTCGATTTGAACAGGCCGATGGTGGAACACTTTTTCTCGATGAAATTGGTGATATGCCAGCTGAATTACAAACTAGATTACTTCGTATACTTGGTGAGGGAGAATTTTATCGTGTAGGAGGGCATATTCCGATAAAGGTTGATGTTCGTGTCATCGCAGCTACACATCAGAATTTAGAAAAATTAGTCAAAGAAGATAGATTTCGTGAGGATTTATTACATAGATTGAATGTTATCAGAGTGCATGTTCCATCATTAAGACAAAGAAAAAGTGATATTACTGAACTTACAAAGCATTTTCTTGATTTAGCTGCTGAAGAATTAGGAGAAGAAAGAAAGGTGCTAGAAAAGGAAACCCAGAATTATTTAGAAACTTTGTCATGGCCAGGAAATGTTAGGCAGCTTGAGAACTTTTGTCGCTGGATAACAGTAATGGCATCAGGTTCAGAAATATGTATAGATGATCTTCCTCCAGAACTTAAGGACGAAAAAGAATCAATTGCTAACGATGATGATTTATGGGAAGAATCTTTTAGAAAATGGGTAAAATCTAGGTTGGTAAATGGAGATGTTGAGTTACTAAAAAATACAACACCATTATTTGAAACTATTTTAATTGAAGAAGCATTAAAGAAAACAATAGGTCGACGACATCATGCAGCAAAACTTCTTGGTTGGGGCAGAAACACACTCGCTAGAAAAATAAAAGAATTAAATCTAGATATATAATTTTTATTTTTCACTGTCTATCCATTCGGCTATTTGTTTTGCGTAGTAAGTTAGAATTCCATCTGCTCCCGCACGTTTGAATGCTAAAACTGACTCCATAACTATATTTTTTTCATCCAGCCACCCATTATTCGAGGCTGCTTTTATCATCGCGTATTCCCCACTTACATGATATACAAAAGTTGGTCGAGAAAATATTTCCTTAATACGGTAAACGATATCAAGATATAATAAACCAGGTTTTATCATTACCATGTCAGCCCCTTCATTTAAATCAAGCTCTACTTCAGTTACAGCTTCATTAGTGTTTGCAGGATTCATTTGATATGTATATTTATTTTCGCTACCAAGATTTTTATCAGAACCAACTGCTTCCCTAAAAGGCCCATAAAGACTTGACGCGTATTTAGCGGAGTACGCTAGTATTTTTGTATTAATATATTTTTTTGATTCAAGTGCATTCCTAATATGCCCAATACGACCGTCCATCATATCAGAGGGTGCGATTATATCGGCACCAGCTTCAGCATGTGACATAGCTTGCTTTACTAGTACTTCTACAGTTTCATCATTCATTACTTCATTGTTTCTATTTGTTAAGCCGTCTTGCCCAGATAGAGTATAGGGGTCTAGAGCAACATCTGTTATTACACCTAATTCAGGAAAAGACTTTTTTAATTCTTTAACGGATTTTTGTACTAATCCATCAGGATTCCATGCTTCAGATGCATCACTTCCCTTTTTCTCATCACCGACTACTGGAAAAATCGCTATTGCTGGTATTTTAAGTTTTACTAATTCTTCTGCTTCCTTCAGTAACACATCTATACTTAATCGACTTATTCCGGGCATTGATTCTATCGGAACTCTTTTTTTACTTCCTTCAACGATAAACATAGGATATATCAGGTCATCAGTCGTTATAGTTGATTCACGCATCAATCGACGCGAAAATTCGTCGCTACGCATCCTTCTTGGTCTTGTTGAAGGAAATTTATTTTTTTGTGATTCTTTCATATTATTTTCTAGTATTTTTTTACAGTTTTTTCAATCCAACTCTCAACTTCTTTAGTAATTTCTTTTGCCTTTTTATTTTCTGGTTTTATAGTTGGGCCAATTATTATTTTAATTAATCCTGGCTTTTTAATCATACTATTTTTTGGCCATAGTTTTCCTGCATTATGTGCAACAGGGACAATTTCAACCCCGGATTTTTCAGAGAGCATGCCTCCCCCAGGCAAATATTTTTTACTTTTATCTGGAGCAACGCGCGTACCTTCAGGGAATATAATCACCCAGAATCCTTTTTTGAGGCGCTCATGCCCTTGGTCAACAATTTGTCGAAATGATTTAATAGTTGAATTTCTATCAATAGCAATCGGCTGCATGGAAGCAAGGCCCCAACCATAGATAGGTATTTTTAGTAATTCCCTTTTTAGTATCCAGACCTGAGGGACAAAGATACGTTGTAGTGCCAAAGTTTCAAATGCAGATTGATGTTTGCACATAACTATACAAGGTTTAGCAGGTATATTTTCTTTTCCTTCAATTTTATAACGCACATTACAACAAATTTTTAACCACCAGAGATTAAAAACCGCCCAACGCGTAATTAAATAATAGCGTTTATTGAAATCTAAGGGAAAAGCAATAATGCCAATAGGCGCTATTAATATCGTGCTAGCGATTAGGCCGATATAAAAAAAAACTGATCTTATAAATAGCATCATTATTTTTTAGTGGTTATATGCGTTACAAATGCTGCAAGATCTTTATAAATAGAAACATTTTTTGGAATTATACCTTTGCTAACTGCATCACCCCCTTTTCCTGTTTTAACAAGAACGGGTATGCCTCCAGCAGTTATAGCCGCGTCAATATCAGTAATTTTATCACCGACACAGTATGTATTACTTAGTGATATTCCATATCTTTCCGATACCTGATTAAATAATCCTGGTTTAGGTTTTCGACAAGAACATTTTTTTTCTGGCACACATGGACAAAAGAATATTGCATCGATAACAGCACCGTATCGCATTAAGTAGAGGTTCATTTTTTTATGTATTAAGTTTAGTGACTCTATAGAAAAAAGTTTTCTTCCAATCCCAGATTGGTTGGTAACAATCACTACTCTAAAATCATTTCGACAGAGTCTACCAATCGATTCCAAACTTCCATGAATAGGCATCCACTCTTCTGGAGATTTTATATAATTTTTAGAGTCTTCATTAATGACTCCATCTCGATCAAGAATGATAAGTTTCATATATTATTCCTGTAATTTTGAGATATCTGCGATTTTTAGAAATAGAGAGTTTAGGTCACTCAATAGCGCAAGCCTATTTTTTTGGAGCTCAGGCTTATCGCTCATTATCATTACATCATTAAAAAAGTTATCTATTGTTTTACTAAGTCCAGCAAGTTCTGCAAGCGCTAACTTATAGTCACGATTATTTATCATAGGCTTTATTATTTTTTTATAATCTTCTATTATATGTGCCAATTCTATTTCTGACTTCTCTATAAGCAGCTTATCATTTATTTTTACAAAACCAGTTATTTCTGATTTTTTTAAAATATTTACTATACGTTTATTTGCGGTAGCTAGATTTTTTGCTACATCGAGTTTTTTAAATTCCGTAACAGCTACCAAACGTTTATGGAAATCAAGCGGTATAGTTGTATTTATTGCAAGTACTGATTCAAAAGTATCAGCACTAAAACCTTCATCATAATAATAATTACGGAGTCGCTCCATTAGAAAAAAATACACCTTATCTATATAATTTTTCGATTTATCTTTACTAGGAATAGTTGATGCAGCAAAAATTAATAAATCTTTTAAATCGATATCAATATTACTTTCAATGAGAATCCTTAAGACACCTATTGCCGAACGTCTTAACCCAAATGGGTCCTTATCTCCTGTTGGAATTTTTCCGATAGAGAATATACAAATCAGGTTATCAATTTTTTCGCTAATAGCTAGATATTTTCCAAGGTCTGTTTTAGGTAAGTCATCACCAGCAAAACGAGGTTTATAAAACTCCTCAATAGCAATAGCCACTTCACTTTTTTCACCGTTTAACTCCGCATAATAACGACCCATTATTCCTTGCAATTTAGGAAACTCATTTACCATTTTTGTGAGTAGGTCACAAAGACAAAGTTCTGCAGCTGATTTTGCTGCCTCAGAGTCAATGTCTATTTTTTTTGCCATATACTTTAGGGTATGTGCAAGGCGTTCAGATTTATCATATAAAGTTCCTAATTTTTTTTGGTAAATTACTTTTTTTAGAGATTGCCGGTGATTCCTCAAACCATATTTAGAATCCCATTCCAAGAAAAAAGATGCATCACTGAGTCTCGGTTCTATCACTCTTTCATTACCTTCTTTTATTAATTCAGGTTTATTACTTTCAATATTTGCTACACAAATAAATAAAGGCATTAATTTTCTTTTGTGTTCAACCATCGGAAAATATTTTTGATTATCTTGCATGACAGCAATTAGTACTTCCTTTGGTAATTTAAGAAATCCTGAATCAAAATTTCCAATAAAACTAATTGGCCACTCGACTAATGAAGTGACTTCATTGAGCAACCCCGGTTCAATTATTACATTACCATTACTTTTTTTTGCTATAGCTGTAATCTGAGATTTAATTAAAGCTAGACGTTCATCATAACTAGCTATAACCTTCCCTCTATTTTTTAGTATATTAGGGTATTCATTTGGAGATTTTATTACCAAAGGCTCCGGATGATGGAAACGATGCCCAAAACTGTTCTCTCCAGATTTAATTCCAAAAATTTCACAATCGACCGTTTTATTACCGAAAAGAATAAATATCCACTTTATTGGTCTAATAAATTCAATATCATTATTTCCCCAGCGCATACGTTTTGGTATAGGTAATCGTATTAAACTTTTTTCAACCATATTTGGGATGATGGAACTTGTTTGTTTACCTTTTAAGGTTGTATTAAAAATTAGCCAGGCACCATTTTCAGTCTCTAATCTTTCTAATTTATTTATATCCACACCACAAGATTTTGCAAAACCTAAGGTAGCTTTAGTTGGATTTTGATTACTATCATATGCTGCAGAGATTGATGGGCCACGGCGTTGGATTTTTTTATCTTTTTGTGAAGTTTCAAGCCCAGAGATCACTAACGATAATCTACGTGGAGTCGCATACCAATTTATATTTTTGAAATCAAGCTCGTTCTTTTTTAAAGCCTGCGACATTTCTTCATGAAATGACACACCGAGATTCTTTAATGATTTTGGTGGCAGTTCTTCTGTGCCAATCTCGATTAACAAATCTTGTTTTTCGGTCATTTTCTAGAGATTAGTTTTTTGCAAGCGGGAAACCGAGTTTTTCTCGACTTTCCAGATAAGATTCTGCAACGGCTCGTGCTAGCGTTCTAATGCGTAGTATGTAATTTTGACGTTCTGTTACAGAAATAGCACTGCGGGCATCAAGCAAATTAAATGTATGCGATGCCTTCATAGTCATTTCATACGCAGGAATCGACAGTCCTTCTTTGACTAATTTTTTTGATTCTTTTTCACAAAAGTCAAACCAATTAAATAAAGCATCTATATCAGCTAAATCAAAATTATAATGCGACATTTCAACTTCATTTTGATGATAAATATCACCATAACTTACTTTGTTATCTTTTGTTTGTGCCCAAGTAAGGTCAAATAAATTACTACAGTTTTGTAAGCACATTGCAATTCGTTCCAACCCATATGTTAATTCGCCTGTAACAGGTTTACAGTCAAGTCCACCAATTTGCTGAAAATATGTAAATTGACTTATCTCCATGCCGTCTAGCCATACCTCCCATCCAAGGCCCCAGGCTCCAAGTGTAGGAGATTCCCAGTTATCTTCAACAAAGCGAATATCATGAGTCGTTGTATCAATTCCTATACTTTCAAGCGAAGCAAGATAAAGATCTTGAATGTTATCTGGCGATGGCTTTAGGATGACTTGAAATTGGTAATAATGTTGTAACCTATTTGGGTTATCTCCAAATCTTCCATCAGTAGGCCTTCGAGAGGCTTGGGCATAAGCCGTACGCCATGGTTCTGGACCGATAGCCCGAAGAAAGGTAGCGGGATGAAATGTTCCAGCACCCATCTCTATATCGTAAGGTTGAACAATGACACATTCCTGATCTGCCCAGTATTTTTGTAGCTCAAAAATTAGTTCTTGAAAGCTCAGCCCAGAATTTGCTGCCGGATTTTGTTTTTCTTTTTTTGCCATTAGTTTAGCCGCTTTTAATTTTTGAAATTATACCGTATTAGGAGTAAATAATATCTAACTTGAACAAGTTAAAATAGAATAAATATATCAATCCAAGATATTTAAATAAATTTATTAAATTTCCTAGAAATTACTAAACTATTGAGTTTTTTCTTTGAGAGGTAGAATATTTTGAATATCGCGAGTAATTGTGTTCGAACGTCTTTTTATTATGTCATATTTGAATTCTGGTATTTCAAACCACCAGCCGGCGGTGTCATAATTCAGCTTATCTACATATGTCTGGATATCAGCATTATTAGCATTTTCATCACCTTTTTGATTTTCAGTAGCTACTATTTGCTCATTATATAGAAACTCGAAAGATGCAAAATGTAAACCCTCGTGTTTAAAAGCAGTAACATTTGCAACAATACCTTCAAAGGTTTCTATTTTAATCTTAGTAGTTTCATTTGCATCACTCCCCATGGCATTTGATACCATAAAATCTTTTTGTGACCTTGCGCCACTAATTTGTAAATCTTGAAGAATAGTACCAAATCTATTCACAATTAATTCTGATGCAAGTTCTTTGCCTATAGGCAAATTTTTCATTTCAAATCTTTCCTGTCCTTTTTCACTTTTATATAATTCAAATTCATCACCGTCGGCATGGGTAACATTGACTAACTTGACTACTTCTATTGGGATATCAAAGAGATTACGGTTTATCCAATCTGTCTTTGTAGCCGATATATCTAATACCCCATCTACTAGATACGATTTTTCATCTTTTGGCCTGCGCACATAAAGACCAGAGATATTTTCTGCCGAGCTGCTGAGCCTTGGTTTACCAACAACTACCTCGATTATTATATTTTTATCGGAGTCACTTAAAGTAAGGAGAAGCGAATCAGTGTCGGGCACGTTTGGTCCTTCCACGCCAAGTCGATGATAGAGTCTAGGCAAAGCTGTTTTTGGTGCATTAATCTTAAGATCAGCTGCTCCAAGTACAGCACTTTTTACTTTATCAGGTAGTGCAGGATAAAAATCAAATTCATCAATTCCCCAAACATCATTTTTACGACTTAAGTTAATCGAATCACCATATCCTTTAATTGAAATGTAATTAACAGATTCAATTTTTTTTGATAATTCAGGAAAAAAAGATATTTTTTCTTTTTCTGATTGTGGCGCACGTAAGTTTGCAAAAATCGATGCAGTTACAATAACAGCGATTGTTATAAAAGATAGTATCGTTAGTTTGTTTTTAATCATTACTCGGTTTATTTATATTCTTTTGTTAGCTCTATAGATTCCAATTACTAGCGCTAATAGAGTTATTAATAATGGGATTAAACCAATATTTATGAATCTAAGCTGTGCTCCTAGTTTCTCGATGTTTTTTCGCAGATCATGTTGAACACTTCTAAGCTCTTTTCTCGTTGTTAAGCGTTGATTTCTAAATTTTTCTATCTCGGCAGTTAATTTATTATTTAACAAATAAGATTTTTCGTTACCTTGTTCTTGTTGTAAATTTCGTATTTTCTTTTCAGTTTCCTCAAGTGTAACTTGCAATTCTTTTTCACGTTCACGAAATTTTGATTCAGCTTTTTTCCTAATAGTTTCAACTTTTACAAATGGACGCGAATATTTTCCACGACCTCGAAGACTAATTAAATCAGTATTACCCGAGAGATTTTCAATGCTATTAATAACAAAATCTCCATTATTAGATATTGGCTGTGGAACAGAAACACCAAGCATCTCTTGTTCACGAATCCAAAAGTGATCTGCAAGGATATCTGTATCAGATACTAAAATAACATTGATGTCTCCATCAGCAACAAAACTATCATCTTTAACCATTTCATTGTCGTCATCTGTTTGCATTCCATTTGGGAATACGGATTCGGCTTTGCCTCTAACACGAGCAGCAATTAGTAGTTTTTTTTCATCAGATTTGAAGTTGTTTAATATCACAGATGGATCACGTTGAAATAGAATCAGATCTCGTTCTAATTTTGTTGATTTTTTTGAGCTTTCAATCAGTGGGATAATTTCCATTTTTCCATTTTCTATAATTTCTATTGAACCGACTGTTCCCATGTGTAATAAATTTAATTCGCTTGTTGAAAAATCTTTGGTATTAAAATTTCTCTCTGTGAGTCTCAACCACGGCAGATAATCAATTTCTTGCGGTCCACGAGGGCTACTCGCTTGAACACGCATAGCAGCATTTATATCTGCAACAATTTTTTCTTTTGCAATTCCAAGCCCCCATTTTTCGAGGATCTCGTCTAAGTATGAATATAGTATTGGCATAATTTGTGGATTAGCAGCATCGGGCTGTGCTCTGTCTTGTTCCGCAAGAGGATCAAGAAAAATAATTGCTTTGCCGCCTTTTAGAAGATACTGATCAATCGCATACAGAGTTTTATTATTGATTTTTTTTGGGTGCACCAGCATCAAAACATCTACTTTTTCGTCTAGCGCTTCTATATTTTCGTTAAGATCTACTACATCAAAAAATTCTGTGATTGCATTGATTATCGTCCAAGTTTTACTAGTTTTATCATCCTTTGTAGCAATCATAGGAAGTTGCGAATAAATACCAACAACACGTTTATCTGGATATGCAAGATTATAAATTAATTTAGTTAAATCATATTCAAGTGCAGATTCACGATTTGATTGAAAGAAGGGAATTATTTTTTCATCGTCAGTGGAATTAGCACCTACTAATCCAAAATAAACTCTGTCACTTGTTGCGTTTACTGAGACAGTTCTCAACCCACTGGCAACAGCTTGATCTTCAGCCTCAGAGAATGTTTCAGGTTCGATTATATTTAATACTAATTTGCCATTTGCATGTGCTGTGAATTCTTCCAGCATATCTCTAACTCGAATTCCATAGTTAGCCAGTAATGGGAAATCATTCATTGCTTTTTGGGAGAAATAAAAATCTAATTGTACAGGCTCCTCCAAAGTGTTGAGAATATTTTTTGTTCCTTTTGATAGGGTAAACAATTTATTTTGGGTTAAATCAATACGCCATGTTGTAAGCGCAGTGTTAGCAAGAATAATTGTGGCGATGAATAAAGATATAGCAAGCAGTAAACCTGTTCCCGAAATTACACTATTCTTTATTGCATGCTTCATAATTCAGTCTGCCTTCTTATTTTCAATTATTACAACATTTACGTATAACCAGAACGTTATTAATGCAGCAAAATAAATTACATCGCGTATATCTATTACTCCTTTTTTGATAGATGTAAAATGCGTCAGAAAACTAAAAGAGGCAACTGCGTCAACAACTGCTTGAGGTGCCCAGCTTTCAAAAAGATCTAGCACCATAGGGAAACCACTCAATATAAACATAAAGCAAATTACAACACTTATAACAAAAGAGATTACCTGACTTTTTGTTAAAGCTGATATGCAAGAACCAATTGCCAGAAAACCTCCCGCCATAATTAAGCTTCCTATATAGCTCGCCAGTATCACAGCGTTGTCGGGCTCTCCCAAATAGTTAACTGTAATCCACATCGGGAAAGTTAGAATTAAAGCAATTGCTGTAAAACTCCATGCAGCTAGGTATTTTGCAACAACTGCATCAGTAATTGATACTGGCAGCGTCATTAACAACTCAATACTTCCGCTTTTTCTTTCATCAGACCAAAGGCGCATTGAAATCGCTGGTATTAAAAATAAATATAACCATGGATGAAAACGAAAGAAAGGTTCTAAATCAGCCTGATTACTTTCGTAAAAAGCACCGAGGTAAAAAGTAAATACACCAGTCATAAATAAGAAGATTACAATAAAAACATAAGCAACTGGCGTTACGAAGTAACTTGTGAATTCACGTTTATAAATTGATAGTAAACCGTTCATGTCTCTATAGATTTTAATGTAGTTATATTACGAAAAGCATGATCGATATCACCTTGTTCGGATTTTGCAATTAACTCTCCAGGTGTACCATCAAAAAGTAATTTACCAGATGAAATAATTATCGCACGGGAACAAACCGCATCAACTTCCTCTAGGATATGAGTGGATATTATTATTGCTTTTTCCTTTGCCATTTTTTTTATCAAATTTCGAACTTCATGTTTTTGATTAGGGTCAAGTCCATCGGTTGGTTCATCCAGTATTAAAATATCTGGGTCATGAAGTATGGCTTGCGCAAGACCGACTCGGCGCTTATAGCCTTTTGATAATGTTTCTATGCTTTGATCTATTACATTTTGTATATTGATCGTTTCGATAACTTCATCGAGCCGTGTTTTTCGGGTGGAGCCCTTTAGTTCTCTTATATCGGCAATAAAATTTAGGAAATTCTTTACAGTCATTTCTCCATAAGCTGGTGCGCCCTCAGGTAAATAGCCTACTGAGCGTTTAACTGACAATGGATTTTCTAAAACATCATGACCATCAACTTCAACTGTACCGCTTGTCGGCTCAAGAAAGCCGGTTATCATCTTCATTGTTGTTGATTTTCCTGCGCCATTTGGCCCCAAAAAACCAAGAACTTCGCCGCGATTAACATCGAACGATACATCCCGCACGGCATGTATTTGCCCAAAAGATTTTGATAAAGATTTTATTTTGATTGCTTGTGACATTAATTTATTACAGATTTACGACATTCATTATACTAGCCAATTAGTGTGAATTATTTTTCAACAGTGTGCCGCTTCGATTGCGAGCATCTCCCTTATATTGCGACCGCCTATTTTGCACAAAATAAGAGCGCCGTCAATTTTTCATAGGTAGACGTGAATTTCTTTGATCAGTTCCAATTTTTCTATAATTATCTAATTTATAAAGCTTTTTTGTTTGAGACGGAATAATGCAGATATATCCTCGTCACCATAGCCTTGCTCTATTAGTTTTTTATAGTGAATTTGGGTCATTTCTATGATTGGCAATGCATTTTCACTGATAGAGCTTACCATCGTTTGACAAATTGACAGGTCTTTATGATGAAGGTCTAGTTTAAATCCCGGTTCAAATTTACCTGATAACATTGTCGAGCCACGGTGGTTGAGAAACCAATTACCCGCTGCACCCGTTGAAATAATTTCTATAACTTTTTCCATAGGCAAATCCATAGCTTCACCAAATGCTAGAGCCTCAGTAACTGCCTGATTTATCCCGGCAGCCATGATTTGATTCACCGCTTTCGTTGCTTGACCAGAACCGCTTGGCCCGATGTACATTATATTTTTTGCAATAACATTTATGACAGGTCGTATTTTATTCAAAATCTCCTCTTTACCCCCGACCATCATTGCTAGTGTTCCATTTTTAGCGCCCTCTACTCCACCTGAGACAGGTGCATCGAGAAAATATGAATCTACATTACTTAGTAAATCCGCTGCTTTTTTTGCGGTGTCGGAACTTACTGTTGAAGTGTCAACAACAACACTACCACTTTTTATTGTAGTTATTATCTCATTAACAACATCAAGTACATCTTCATCGCGAGACACGCTAATGATAATAAGTTGACATTCTGAGGCTAAAGCAGCAGGCGAAACAGATATGTAACAATTAGACTGTTTTTTAAATTTTTCAGCTTTACTTAGTGTTCTGTTGAAAATAGTGTGCAACAAGCCAGCCTCTAAAAGATTCTTTGCCATATGCACGCCCATTGCACCAAGACCAATAATTCCCGTTTTCATTTTTTTACCTCGGAATGATTTCGTGTATTCTGTAAGAATAAAAAGAACTTAACAATAATTTTCTGAATCATTATCTAATTGATATTCGATGGCGAAATAATTTTTTAATAATCCATTTAAACCCAAGGTTTACTGATGTATTTGAAAATGTTTAGCAATAACTTCCGCTACACAGCATGATATTTTTTTTGCAGCAGGAATATGTAGAAATTCATTTGGACCATGTGCATTAGAGCCTGGTCCGAGCACACCAGTAATTAAAAATTGCGCTTCAGGAAATTTTTCACCCAACATTCCCATGAAAGGAATCGACCAGCCTTCACCCATAAGCACAGCTGGTTTTTTAAAATAATTTTTTGATGCTTCATCTAATGCATTTTCCAACCATGGTTCTACTTCAGGCGCCATCCAACCATCAACTGACCAATCAATCTTAAAGGAAACTTTAGCACCGCTAGGTGGGGTTTCTGTCAATATTTCTTCAATTTTTTTACTAGCATTATTTGCATTACATGTTGGTGGTAATCGCATAGATAATTTAATAGATGTGAATGGTCGAAGTACATTACCAGCGTCACTTATTTGAGGTATACCGTCGGCCCCTAAATAGGACAATGCTGGCCTCCAACTCCGATTCAGAATACATTCAACGGGGTCTCTAGTGACAGGCTGAGTATTATCTATCAATGGAAAACGTTGGAATATATCTTCTCCCAGAACATTAGCCGCAAACTTCGCTTGTTCAACTCGTTTTTTGGGTATATCAACATAGCAATCTTTTACAAGAATTTGACCAGAAATAGGGTCTTCTATGCGATCGATTATTTGTCTTAATATGCGAAAACTAGAGGGGACAATTCCGCTGATATCTCCCGAATGAATACCCTCATCTAACACCTCAACTTTTAATTCTCCTCCAACTAAACCACGAAGTGATGTAGTTGACCAAAGTTGGTCATAATTCCCACAGCCAGAGTCTAAACAGATAACAAGTTCAGGTTTACCAAGTTTATCTTTCAAGTGTTCGATATAAAAAGGCAGGTCATAACTGCCGCTTTCTTCACATGCCTCTATTATTACAATACAGCGAGCATGGGGAATATTTTGTGCACGTAGAATTTTGATTGCTAAGAGGGAGGCAAATAAAGCATAACCATCATCAGCGCCCCCACGCCCATAAAGCTTGTTATTTTTTAATACGGGTTTCCATGGTCCAAATCCTTCTGCCCAACCACTCATTTCTGGCTGCTTATCGAGATGCCCATAGAGCAGCACAGTATTTTTAATATCGCCAGCAATATCAATGTATATGAGAGGCGTGCGCCCTGGCAGACGAATTACATCCAACTCCATCCCTTCGATATCTTGGCGATTGCTCCAAGAAACAAATTGCTCAACAACTTTGTCCATATGTCCATTGGTATGCCATTTTGGATCAAATGCTGGCGATTTATTTGGTATTTTTATGTATTCAACTAATTCGGGAATTATAGAATTTTCCCAGTGATCATCGGCAATTTTCGCTGCTAAATTTTTATCCATAATTCAATTTTATCCATTAATCTCATTATTTGTTAGTTCCTTAGACCTATTAGTTAGCAATATTCAAATTTTTTAATTATTTTAACTTACATTCCGATAGTTAATAGCTAGAATATGCCGCGTTATGACAGAACAAGCTAAAAGGTTTGATGTAATTGTTGTGGGTGGTGGTCATGCCGGCACTGAAGCAGCACTCGCATCCTCACGTATGGGAGCAAAAACACTATTGCTGACCCAAAGTATTGATACCCTTGGTCAAATGTCCTGTAATCCTGCCATTGGCGGTATAGGTAAGGGACACCTTGTGAAAGAAATAGACGCAATGGGGGGGCTAATGGCTCATGCCGCTGATTTGAGTGGCATACAGTTTCGCATTCTTAATTCTCGCAAGGGCCCTGCTGTTCGCGCGACAAGAGCACAAATCGACCGCTCTCTTTATAAACAAGTTATCCGTCCTTTTTTAGAACATCAAGAGAACTTGTATATTTTTCAAGCATCTGTTGATGATTTACTAATCGAGAATGAAAAAATCACAGGAGTTGTTACAAAAATTGGATTAAAGTTTTTTTCTCCATCAGTTATTTTGACGGTCGGAACGTTTTTAGGCGGTAAGATATTTATTGGTAATGAACAACAAGACGGAGGGAGAGCAGGCGAAAAACCGTCAACAACATTGGCGAAACGTTTAAGAGAAATGCCTTTCAATGTGAATAGGTTAAAAACAGGAACACCGCCACGCATAGATGGAAGTACAATTGACTATAAAAAATGTGGTGTGCAACACGGAGACAAACCGGTTCCTATATTTTCTTTTAATGGAAACTCTAATGAACACCCCAAACAGATACCCTGTCACATAACCTATACCAATACACTAACCCATGAAATCATTCGAAGTTCATTGAATGACTCTCCAATGTTCAACGGTTCAATTGAAAGCAAAGGTCCAAGGTATTGTCCATCTATTGAAGATAAAGTCGTTCGTTTTTCTGAAAAGGAATCACATCAAATTTTTATAGAGCCTGAGGGTTTAAATACAAATGAAGTATACCCAAATGGTATCTCAACATCATTACCGTATGATATACAACTTAAAATGATTCACTCAATCAAAGGATTTGAAAATTGTCACGTTACACGTCCTGGGTATGCGATTGAGTATGATTTTTTTGATCCCCGCGATTTATTTCCGTGGCTTGAAACAAAATTCATTGAAGGTTTATTTTTTGCGGGGCAGATAAATGGAACAACAGGTTATGAAGAAGCTGCTTCACAAGGCTTGCTAGCTGGTTTAAATGCAGGCCTTCGTAATTTCAACCAAGATCCATGGTATCCAAGACGTAACGAAGCTTATCTTGGCGTATTAGTGGACGATCTGATTAACATGGGCGCGAGTGAGCCATATAGAATGTTTACAAGCCGTGCGGAGTATCGTTTGATGTTGAGGGAGGATAACGCCGATCTTCGTCTAACAGAAATTGCTAATAAATTTGGCTTAATTGATGAAAAAAGTTGGCGCGCATTCAATAAAAAATGTGACGCAATTGCAAAAGGATCGGAATATTTAAAAAATATAAGAATAGGTTCAAAGTTACTTCCTAGTAAAGAAGTAGAGAAATTTTTAGGAAAAACAGTAAAAAAAGATATTAACCTACTCGAGTTACTAAAACGTCCAGATTTTAGCTATAAAGATATTAAGAAATTAGCAAATATTGACTTCGATAAGGTTGAGCCAAAAGTAGCAGAACAGATAGAGATTCAAGCAAAGTACTCTGGATATATAAAGCGACAAGAGGAAGAAGTAGAACGCAATCGCCAACACGAGCAAACTTTAATGCCAAAAGATATGGATTATGTAAAAGTAAGAGGATTATCAACCGAAGTAATAGAGAAATTGTCTAAATATCGCCCAATTAATCTAGGCCAAGCATCACGTATCCAAGGAATAACGCCAGCAGCAATATCATTGCTACGGGTTTATTTAAAAAAGCGATCATCGTCACTTCAACAAACTGCTTAATTAACCAAAAGCAAGTATGCTAGATTTTCTAAAAGATGAGCTTCGTAGGTTAGGTCTAAGCTCCCATGATTATCCTTGTGATAAATACATTTCTTACGTTCAATTATTAAGCGAGTGGAATCACGTCTACAATCTAACTTCTTTAAAAGAACCAAACGAGATGATTTCTCGACATATCATAAACTCTCTCTCAGTACTGCCATATATTAGGGGTGTAAATTGTTTAGATATTGGTACGGGAGCGGGAGTACCCGGAATTATTCTTGCATTGACGCAACCCAAAAAGAAATGGTTTTTACTTGATAGCGCTCAAAAAAAAGTTAGGTTTTTAAAGCATATCAAACATGAGCTCTGTTTAGAGAATATAGAAATAGTTAGGTGTCGTGTTGAGGATTACAAACCTGCACTGGTATTCGATACTTTGATTTGTCGAGCTTTTGCACCATTAGATCGATTATTAAAAGAAGTGGGACATTTATTTAAAGATACAAATCAGCTACTGGCAATGAAAGGGAAATCGGTTAATCGTGAAATTCACCAGCTATGTGAGCATAATTTTGAAATCGAGATATTTGACTTATTCGATTCAAATTCTGCATCAAAGTCAAAACTTGTTAGGATTGAGCATTCAAATTGAGATTCTTTGTATTATGTTAGATTAGGTTCAATATGATAGAGTATAGCTAATGATTCAAGTGCAAAATGTATGGTGATTTAATGAGTAAGATCATAGCGGTGGCTAATCAGAAGGGTGGTGTTGGTAAAACAACAACAAGTGTTAATTTGGCGGCTTCATTAGCGGCAACAAAACGACGAGTACTGTTGGTCGATCTTGACCCGCAGGGTAACGCAACTATGGGCAGCGGTGTCAATAAGCAGCAACTTGAGGTTTCAAGCTATGATTTATTGATGAACGATAAAACAATCAACGAAGTAATTGTCAACGCAACTGAAGGAAAATATGATTTAGTTCCTAGTAATTCTGATTTAACTGGAGCGGAAGTTGGTCTTTTAGATGAAATAGCGAGAGAGCTTAGATTGAGGAATGCTTTAGATGAAGTCAAAGATGTTTATGATTTTATTTTGATAGATTGCCCCCCATCTCTAAATATGTTGACAGTAAACGCATTGGTAGCTGCAAATTCTGTAATGATTCCTATGCAATGCGAATATTACGCTTTGGAAGGGTTAACTGGCCTATTAGAAACTATAGAAAAGATACGCAAGCATCTCAATTCAAATCTAAAAATTGAAGGTTTATTAAGAACAATGTATGACCCTAGAAATAACCTCGCGACTCAAGTCTCGGCTCAATTGATTGATCATTTTGGTGAAAAAGTATATCGCACCATTATCCCTCGCAACGTTAGATTGGCAGAAGCGCCAAGTCATGGTTTAAATGCCTTGAAATATGACAAATCATCTAGTGGCGCAGTTGCTTATTTAGCTTTGGCTGGAGAGATATTGAGAAGAGAGGGCGTGGCCGCATAGAATTATCATAATTTTGAAATTAACATAAAAAATATGACTGCAAAAAAACGTGGATTGGGCAAGGGTCTTGATGCTTTATTAGGGGCTGGTAATGATGCAAACTCTATAACTTCTCCTCAAGATGATACATTAAAGACATTAGCAATAGATTTAATAGAACGAGGTCAATTCCAACCGAGGCAAGAATTCAATCAAGATGCCCTAAATAATCTTGCTGATTCAATTAAAACTCAAGGCCTTATACAGCCTATTTTAGTTCGTCCAAAAACAGACAGTAATACATATGAAATCGTTGCAGGTGAACGTCGATGGCGTGCCGCGCAAATAGCCGGTATGCACGATATACCCGTAATCATCAAAGATGTTTCTAATAATGAGGCAATGTGTCTAGCATTAATTGAAAATATTCAGCGACAGGATTTAAACCCGCTAGAGGAGGCTTTAGCTCTTGATAGACTAATAAACGAGTTTGAAATGACTCATGAGATGTTATCGAAGGCTGTTGGTCGTTCAAGACCAACAGTAAGTAATATATTGAGATTATTAGAGCTAGATCCTGGTGTAAAAAAAATGGTGCAGAACCAAAAACTTGATATGGGTCACGCAAGAGCATTACTTTCATTGACTTCGGTTGAGCAATTTGAGGTTGCCTCAAAAGTTGTGAAACAAGGACTTTCAGTGAGGGCAACTGAAAATATAGTAAAAGAACGTTTGAAGGGGGAAAAAGAGAATAGTCCCAAGAATAAACCCAAAGATTCCAATATCACGGCCCTAGAGACTGATTTATCTCAAAAATTAGCAGCGAAGGTCCTGATCTCGCATCAATCTTCTGGGCGAGGCAAATTACAGATTAATTACAATTCTTTGGATGAGCTCGAAGGTATTCTAAAGCAATTTGATTAAATAAATTTCCTCAACGATCATTGATCATTGTCAGGTAGATATTTATACTTTCTTCCCTTCTTGTCGGTGTTGATGGGCGGTTCGTTTTTTATTGATTCGCCCCTGCTGGCAAATAAGAGTTTGGTTTTGAGGTAGTGCGAAATATGGGAATGGATGCAATAATAAGAAATCGCGTTATCATAAGTAAGTTGTTGTTATTCGAGACGTTCGCAGTATTGTTGGCTGGTTGTTTTATGTTTTTTTTTCACAGCCATGAATTTACATACTCTGTAGTTTTGGGTGGCTTTGCATATATTCTGCCACATACAACTTTTACAAAGCTTTCACTAAGAAGCCTAGCGATAAATTCAAGAAAAATCTTGATTTGGTTTTATATTGGCGAGGTAGTGAAAATTTTTTTTACAATTGTTTTTTTTGCTCTCTCTTTTTTGTTAGTTGAGGGATTGAATATGGTATTAATGATACTTACGTATGGATTAGTATTACTTGCAAATTTAATTGGGTTATCAATTTTTATTAATAATTAAATAAATATAGAGTTAAAGGTTAATGACAGTCGAAACAATTACTTCGAAATCTTATATCACGCATCATTTGCAAAATTTGGTTTATGGAAAATTACCAGCCGGTTTTGAGAGAGATGGGCAGATATTAGAGGAGGCTGTGTGGACTTTAGCTCACAGTCACGAAGAAGTTGTGGAGATGGGTTTCTGGTCTTTAAACGTTGACTCTCTAGGGTGGTCATTTTTCCTCGGCGCTATTTTTAGTTTTTTCTTTTACCGTGTTGCTAAAACTGTAAGTATAGAAGCGCCATCTGGATTTTCTAATTTAGTTGAAATGATAGTCGAATTTGTTGATAACAGCGTTAAAGACATATTCCATAGTGAAAATAAACTTATTGCGCCAATGGCGCTCACCGTTTTCGTTTGGGTCTTTTTGATGAATACAATGGATTTAGTTCCGGTCGATTGGTTGCCCGTATTAGCACAAAAGTTGGCTGGAGATCCGCATTTTTATTTCAAAGTGGTTCCAACAACCGATCCGAACATAACATTTGGACTATCATTAACAGTTTTTGCGATGATACTTTTTTACAGTATCAAGATGAAAGGTGCTGGAGGTTTCTTGTCTGAACTGACACTACATCCATTTTCTTCAAAAAATATGATAGTTCAAATATTATTTATTCCAGCGAATTTCTTATTGGAATTTGTTGGGTTAATTGCAAAGCCTGTTTCTTTGGCATTACGTCTATTCGGTAATCTGTATGCGGGTGAGATGATATTTATTCTAATTGCCCTATTGCCTTTTTGGGTGCAATGGACGTTGCATCTTCCTTGGGCAATATTTCATATATTAATCGTATTATTACAGGCTTTTATTTTTATGATTTTGGTAATCGTATATATGGATATGGCTCACCAAAAGGATCACTAATAAAACTTAGGAGTAGTAGAAATGAATGAAGCAACATCAATGTTATATTTGGCAGGAGCTGTTTTAATGGGGTTAGGCGCACTTGGTGCGGCTGTTGGTATTGGAATTCTTGGAGGACGTTTTCTAGAAGGCGCTGCGAGACAACCTGAACTTATCCCAATGTTAAGAACGCAAATGTTTATAGTTATGGGTCTTGTAGATGCTGTTCCAATGATTGCGGTTGGTATCTCAATGTATATCTTATTCGCTGTCGCATAATTTTTTAGACTCTAGATTATATAGGTATTTAAATTATGAATATTAATGCAACCCTGATTGGTCAGAGCATTGCTTTTATCATGTTCATTTGGTTCACGATGAAATTTGTATGGCCACTTTTGTTAACAGCGATGGAAGAACGCCAAGCTCGTATTGCTGATGGTTTAGCTGCTGGGGAGCAAGGTCAAAAAGATTTTGCTGAAGCACAGGAAAAATCTAACATCGAAATAAATAAAGGAAAAGAAAAAGCGGCCACCATTATTTCGCAAGCACAAAAACGCGGTGATGAAATAGTCGAAGAAGCAAGAGATCTCGCAAAAAAAGAAAGCGAGAGAATAAAGGAAAGCGCAATTAGTGAAATTGAACAAGAAAAGGAAACGGCTAGACAGGACCTGCGAAATCAGGTTGCAGTATTAGCAATTACTGGCGCAGAACAAATACTGATGCGCGAGGTCGATCAGAAAGCACATAATGAAGTTTTGACTAAAATTTCTAGAGAGTTATGAGGTTTTATTGGTGGAGAATTTAAATAGATGTTAGAAAAAGCCACAATCACTAGACCATATGCTGAGGCAGCGTTTTCTCAAGCGCTAGAAGAAAATAAATTGAGTGATTGGTCAGAAATGCTAAGTTTGTTAGCTACAATTGTGTGCGATCAAAACATGCAAGGATTAATTAATAGTCCAAAATTAAGTGCGGATAGACTTTATAGTTTCATAATCGATCTTTGCGGTGAAAAATTTAGTCAAACCGGTAGAAACTTTGTAAAGATTTTGGTTGATGCCCGACGTATAGGACTAGCTTCTGAAATTTTAATTATGTTTGAACAAAAGCGTTTAGAGCAGGAAAGTATTAGCGAAATTAATGTGACTACAGCATATCCATTAGATGAAGATCAAATAAAAACAATTACTGAATTATTTAGTAAGCGAACTGGTAATAAAATCGATATTCATATTAAAGAAGACAAAGATTTGATTGGTGGTGTAATAATACGAGCTGGAGATTCTGTTGTTGATGCATCTCTAAAAGGTCGTTTAAAAGAATTAAATAATGTAATTGCCCAATAGTTATTAAGTGAGGAAAAAAGCATGTCTATCAGTGCAACTGAAATTAGCGATCTGATTAAAAAGAAAATTAAAGAACTGGATTTAGATACCGAAGCGCGAACCGAGGGTACCGTTGTTAGTCTGGCAGATGGTGTCGCCAGAATACATGGTCTGGGTGATGTGATGCAGGGTGAAATGATTGAGTTTCCTGGTAATACTTATGGCCTAGCACTTAATTTGGAAAGAGATTCCGTTGGTGCAGTTATCATGGGTAGTTATGAACATATATCCGAAGGTGATGTTGTTAAATGCACAAAGCGTATACTCGAAGTTCCCGTTGGAGAAGCATTACTCGGGCGAGTTGTTGATGCACTTGGCAATCCGATAGATGGCAAAGGTGAAATTAATACAGAGCATAGTTCACCAATTGAAAAGATTGCACCAGGTGTCATAGCGAGAAAATCAGTTAGCCAACCTGTCCAAACAGGTTTGAAATCTATAGATTCTATGGTCCCGATTGGTCGTGGACAGCGTGAATTGATAATTGGAGATCGACAAACAGGTAAAACAGCTGTTGCAATCGATGCAATTATTAATCAAAAAGGTACAGGTGTGAAATGTATATATGTTGCAGTTGGTCAAAAAGCTTCTTCAATTAATGTCGTAATTCGTAAACTTGAAGAGCATGGAGCTATGGAGCATACAATTGTTGTTGCAGCTACAGCATCAGAATCAGCTGCAATGCAGTATATTGCTCCTTATGGCGGTTGCGCAATGGGTGAATATTTCCGTGACCTTGGAGAAGATGCGCTAATTATCTACGATGATTTAACGAAGCAAGCTTGGGCATATCGGCAAGTTTCGTTATTACTAAAGCGCCCTCCTGGTAGAGAGGCATACCCCGGAGATGTTTTTTATCTACATTCACGTCTATTAGAACGTGCCTCAAGGATCAATGAGGAGTATGTAGAAAAAATAACTAATGGAAAAGTAAAAGGTAAGACAGGTTCATTAACCGCATTACCAATTATTGAAACACAAGCGGGCGATGTATCTGCTTTTGTGCCAACAAATGTTATTTCAATAACCGATGGACAAATATTTTTAGAATCAGATCTTTTTAACTCTGGTTTTAGGCCAGCTATTAATGCAGGTTTGTCGGTATCTCGAGTTGGCGGTGCAGCTCAAACAAAGATTATTAAAAAATTAGGTGGAGGCATAAGACTAGCACTAGCTCAGTATCGAGAATTAGCTGCTTTTGCTCAATTTGCTTCTGATCTTGATGAAGCAACAAGAAAACAGCTTGAACGTGGACAGCGTGTAATGGAACTTATGAAGCAAAAACAATATTCACCACTTAATGTTGCTGAAATGGGCGTGAGTTTATTTGCTGTTGAAAATGGCTACATCGATGATGTAGAACTAGAGAAAATAGGTGCCTTTGAGTCGGCTTTACATGATTTTATGAAAAGCGAACAATCAGCCCTCTTGGAAAAAATTGGTACTGAGGGTAATTATGACGATGAAATTGAAGTTCAATTAAAAACTGCAATTGAAAATTTTAAAAAAAATAATACCTGGTAATAATAAAAGTTAATTGGTGAAAATATGGCTGGCGGAAAAGAAATAAGAACAAAAATTGCGAGCGTTAAAAATACGCAAAAGATTACAAAGGCAATGGAAATGGTGGCTGCTAGTAAAATGCGTAAAGCTCAAGATCGTATGCTTGCTGCACGTCCATATGCCGAAAAGATTCGAAATGTAATATCACATCTTGCGCATGCTAATTCTGAGTACAAGCATCCCTATCTTGTTAAGCGAGATCAAATTAAGCGTGTAGGGTTAATAGTTGTTTCAACTGACCGAGGCTTATGCGGAGGCTTGAATGCGAACATGTTTCGCATGCTGTTAAAAAAAATACAATTATGGGAAGAGGAAGGCAAGGAAGTTGATCTTTGTGTAATTGGGACTAAAGCAGCGGGATTCTTTGGTTCAATTGGCGCAAATATCGTGGGCCAAGTAACTCATATTGGCGATGAGCCAAATTTAGAAGAGCTACTCGGTACAATAATGATAATGCTAAATGCATACAAAGAAGAAAAAATCGATGAACTAAATTTAGTCTCAAATCAATTTGTAAATTCAATGGTGCAGACTCCTGTTATGGAGCAATTAATCCCAGGTAAACCAGATGAAAAAGAAAATTATGCAAAACATTGGGATTATATTTATGAACCAGATGCTGAAGAAGTTCTAGACGGTTTTTTATCAAGATATATTGAATCACAGGTTTATGCTGGCGTGATTGAAAATATTTCATGCGAAATGGCGGCTAGAATGGTCGCAATGAAAAGTGCTACTGAAAATGCAGGAGCACTTATTGATGAATTACAGCTTATATATAACAAAGCAAGACAAGCCGCAATTACTCAAGAATTGTCAGAAATTGTTGCGGGTGCTGCAGCTGTTTAATTGTAATGATGTTTATTAACTAGATAATAAAATACGAGGACCGTAAAAAATGAGTTCTGGAAAAATAGTTCAAATTATTGGCGCTGTACTAGACGTCGAGTTTCCTAGTGATGCAATACCAAATATTTATGATGCATTAATTGTTGAGGGAGAAGGTGTTAATACCACTCTTGAGGTACAACAACAGTTGGGCGATGGTATTGTTAGAACAATCGCTCTTGGTTCTACTGATGGTTTGCAGCGTGGATTGTCTGTTCGAAACACAGGTGAAGCAATTTCTATACCAGTAGGCACTAAAACGTTAGGTCGTATTATGAATGTTTTGGGTGAAGCTATCGACGAGGTTGGACCTATCGATACTGATGAGCGAATGGTTATTCATCGTGAAGCACCAAAATTTACAGAACTTAGCCCTTCAACCGAATTACTTGAAACTGGTGTTAAAGTTATTGATTTAATTATCCCTTTTGCGAAAGGCGGTAAAGTTGGTTTATTTGGCGGTGCTGGTGTTGGTAAGACTGTTAATATGATGGAGCTTATCAATAATATTGCAACACAACACTCTGGTCTGTCAGTTTTTGCCGGCGTTGGAGAACGTACCCGCGAAGGAAATGATTTTTATTATGAAATGCAAGAATCCGGTGTCGTTAATACTGATGATTTTGAAAAATCAAAAGTATCTATGGTTTATGGACAGATGAATGAGCCACCAGGCAACCGTTTACGTGTTGCGTTAACTGGACTGACACTGGCAGAAAAATTTCGTGATGAGGGGCGTGATGTATTATTGTTTATTGATAATATTTATCGATTCACTCTTGCTGGTGTTGAGTGTTCAGCATTGTTAGGTCGTATGCCGTCTGCTGTAGGATATCAACCAACATTAGCAGAAGAAATGGGCAGGTTACAAGAGAGAATTACTTCAACAAAAACAGGTTCGATTACTTCAATTCAAGCCGTTTATGTTCCTGCTGATGATTTGACAGATCCGTCACCTGCAACGACTTTTTCTCACTTAGATTCGACTGTTGTATTGTCGCGTCAAATTGCAGAACTTGGTCTTTATCCCGCTATTGATCCTCTAGATTCAACTAGCCGTCAATTAGATCCTTTAGTTGTTGGTCAAGAACATTATGATATTGCACGTGGAGTACAGAATACGTTACAAAAGTATAAGGAACTTAGAGATATTATTGCAATTTTAGGTATGGATGAATTATCTGAAGAAGATAAATTAGCGGTTGCAAGAGCAAGAAAAATTCAACGTTTTCTAACCCAACCATATTTTGTTGCAAAAGTTTTTACTGGCATGGATGGTGAGTTTGTTCCTCTAAAAGAAACGCTACGTGGTTTCAAAGGGATTATCGAAGGACAGTACGATGATATCCCTGAGCAGGCTTTTTATAATGTTGGAACTATCGATCAAGTGCTTGAAAAAGCAAAGAGCCTTTAGTTTTAAGAGATGTCTATGACTGATACAGTTCAAGTTGATATTGTAAGCGCAGAAAAAGAAATATTTTCTGGAGACGCTAAGATGGTTTTTGCGCCAGCATTGATGGGTGAAGTTGGTATTTCTCCTGGACATGCTCCTTTAGTTACAAAAATGGTACCAGGCGAAGTTAGAGTTGAAGACAATGATGGCAATGAATTAACATTTTATGTCTCGGGCGGGCTACTCGAAGTTCAACCATCTATAATAACTGTGTTGTCTGACAGCGCAGATCGTGCAGAAGATTTAGATGAAGCAGCTATACTAAAAGCAAAGGAGGAGGCAGAAAAAACCTTGAATGAGAAAGATTCAAAAATTGATTATGCCAAGGCTCAGACTGCTCTTGCCGAGGCTGCCGCGCAACTACAGACCTTACAGCGCTTGAGAAAACGTTCGGGACGCTAAGCATCAAATTTCATTTCATATAAGTTATATCGCACACATAAAATCAGTCATGTATCTCAGTCAAAAGCAGAGATATAATCATTAGCTAATTTTTAGACTAAATGTGGGGAAGATTTTAAATTGAGCCTTAGTATCATTATTCTAGCCGCAGGTCAGGGCAAACGAATGAACTCTTCTAAACCAAAGGTTTTAAACCTATTGGCTGGTAAGCCGTTGCTTCAACATGTTTATGAAACAGCATCCAAAATAGAGCACAGGGCAATCTATGTAGTTTATGGTTGCGGGGGAGAGGAAGTGCGTGCTACTTTCAAAGATGAATCAAAAATTACCTGGATAAAGCAAGACGAACAATTAGGCACTGGTCACGCAGTCAAACAGGCTCTTCCAAAACTATCAAAGACCGATGATATTTTAGTGCTTTATGGCGATGTTCCATTAATCAATCAGACTTCATTGATGAAATTAATAACTGCTGCAGCTAAGTCCCGGTTCTCTCTTCTAACAGCTTACTTTGATGAACCATATGGGTATGGACGGATAATACGTGATAATAATAATAATATTATTTCAATTATTGAAGAGAAGGATGCAACAGACATACAAAAAGAGATTACTGAGGTCAATGCTGGGTTTATGGTTATCAAGGCCGATCTTCTAAATGAGTGGGTTAACTCTTTAGAGAATAAAAATAAACAAACAGAATATTATTTAACCGACATTGTTGGAATAGCGGTAAAAAATAATGTTAAAGTTTCATCAGTTTTAGCTGAATCTACAATTGAGGTTCAAGGAATTAACACGCGAGCACAACTATCAGAGGCAGAACGTTATTATCAGGTAGTCCAAGCATATGAACTAATGGATAAGGGTGTTGGAATTTCAGATCCCTCTAGGTTTGACTTACGCGGAGAGTTACAAGTTGGCCGTGATATTGAAATTGATGTTAATGTTGTAATGGAAGGAAAAATAAGGTTAGGAAATAATGTTTCCGTTGCTCCAAATTGTGTTATTAAAAACAGTACAATTGGTAATAACGTCAAAATTTTTGCAAATTCAGTTGTTGAAAATTCAATCATCGGTAATGATTGTCATATTGGTCCTTTTGCGAGGATTCGTCCAGACTCTATTTTAGATGATCATGTACACATTGGAAATTTTGTAGAAGTTAAGAAAAGTTCTTTAGGGAAAAGAACAAAAGCTAATCATTTAAGTTATATTGGCGATTCTGAAGTTGGTAGCGGTACAAATATTGGTGCTGGTGTTATTACCTGCAATTACGATGGTGCTAATAAACATAAAACAATAATTGGTGATAATGTTTTTGTGGGTTCAGATTCACAACTAATTGCCCCAATTAAAATTCACGATGGGTCTACTATCGCGGCAGGAGCAACAATTACCAAAGATGTTGATAGTGATAGTTTAGCGATTAGTAGAGTCGATCAAAAATCAATTCCATCCTGGAATCGACCAAAGAAAAAATAGTATTTAAACTTATTATGAGAGTAGGATTTTATCAATTTCGTCCACAGTTCGGCAAAGTTGCCGCTAATACAAGAAAAATAGTGGCGGCTTTAGATAAGGTAGATGCAGAACTTATCGTATTGCCAGAATTAGCTTTATCTGGGTACTATTTCAAGAATGCTGAAGAAACTTTATTATTATCAGAGGACCCAAAGCGGTCAAACCATATTGATAGCTTAATAAATCTATGTAAAAAAAAGAATAATTATATTGTTATTGGTTTTGCAGAAAAAGCTAAAGATAAGTGTTTTAATAGCTCCGCGTTAATTGGACCAAAAGGTATTATCCATATTTATAGAAAACTGCATCTTTTTAATGAAGAAAAATTATGCATGAGTCCAGGCGATACACCATTAGAAGTAAATGAAATTAATGGTATTAAAATTGGCATGATGGTTTGTTTTGATTGGGCATTCCCAGAAGTCTCTAGAACATTAGCCATGAAGGGAGCTGAAATAATCTGCCATCCCTCTAATTTAGTTCTTAATTTTTGTCAACAAGCAATGATTTCTCGGTGTTTAGAAAATAGAGTTTACGCTATTACGGCTAATCGTTTTGGTTCAGATAATAGACCACATGGCACTTTACGTTTTACTGGTAAAAGTCAAATTGTATCGCCCAAAGGCGATCTTATTTTTAGAGCTGTATCACAAAGAGAAGCTTGTTATATTACCGACATTAATCCCGCAGAAAGTCATGATAAATTTATTACAAAACATAATGATTTATTTTTAGATAGAAGGCCTGAATATTACAAATGCTAATCACAAAGGTTGCATAATGATTTTCAAAACAGCAGATTTGTATGATAAATTTGGCGATGAACTTAAAGTTGCCGCACCCATATTTAATAATTATGGTGGAAAAAAAGCATTTTTTGGTCCGACATCGACAGTTAAAGCCTATGAAGATAACAGTTTAGTAAGAAAGGCTTTAGAGGAACCAGGTGAAGGGCGTGTGTTGATTGTAGATGGCGGGGGGTCGTTACAGTGTGCCATGCTAGGAGATATGCTTGCTACATTAGGTTTAAATAATGGGTGGTCTGGAGCAATAGTTTTTGGATGTATACGTGATGCAGACATAATTTCTAAGATCAATTTTGGAGTAAAAGCATTAAATACTAACCCGAGAAAGAGCTTAAAGCAGGGTAAAGGAGAGCGAGATTTGACAGTTTTAATTGCAGATATTAAATTTAATGTTGGTGAGTATGTCTATGCAGATGAAGATGGTATTGTAACTTGCAAAAATAAATTAAATATTTAATTAATAAAAATATTAATTATCACTCTCTTTAATTTTTTTAAAAATATTTTTTGCAGCTTCAACTGTAAACTCAATATCAGCATTTGAGTGTGAAGCAGAGATGAAGCCAGCTTCATATGAGGATGGAGCAAAATAAATTCCATTTTCTATCATGCCATGAAAGAAAATATTATAATGCGCTTTATTGCAAGACATTACTTTTTCGAATGAATCAACTTTTTTTTCATTTGAAAAAAATAATCCAAACATACCCCCAGCATGATTTGTAGTTAGTGGGACACCAATCTTATTTGCAGACTCAGTTATTTCATTGACTAATTTTTTTGTTTTATTTTCTAGAGATTCAAAAAAGCCATCAGCAGAAATTAAGTTAAGTGTTTCTAGTCCGGCACTCATTGCGACGGGATTACCAGATAGTGTGCCGGCTTGATATACTGGACCATCTGGAGCTATATAATCCATAATATCTTTTTTACCTCCAAAAGCACCCACAGGCATGCCCCCACCTATAATTTTACCTAAAATAGTCATGTCTGGAATGACATCTAATATGGATTGCGCGCCACCCAGAGCGACACGAAATCCAGTCATTACCTCATCAAATATTAGAATCGACTGATTTTCATCACAAAGATTTCTTAGAGTTGTCATGAATTTTTGATTTCCAGGCACAAAATTCATATTTCCAGCAATTGGCTCTACGATCACAGCTGCAATCTTATTACCAATTTTTTCAAATGTTTCTTGAAGTTGAGCTGCATCATTATAGGTAAGGGTTAGTGTATGCTTTGCAAGATCTTTAGGCACGCCTGGCGATGTTGGAACACCTAATGTCAAAGCTCCAGAACCCGCTTTAACAAGTAATGAGTCAGTATGACCGTGGTAACATCCTTCGAATTTTATAATAGTGTCACGATTCGTATAGCCTCTTGCTAATCTAATTGCACTCATTGCTGCTTCTGTTCCAGAATTAACCATACGAACTTTTTCAATAGACGGCATCATTTTGCAAATTTTACTTGCCATTTCCGTTTCAATTATTGTTGGCGCACCGAAACTTAATCCATCTTTTACTGCTTCGTTAACCACTTTAATTATATTCGGGTGAGAATGACCCAAGACCATCGGACCCCAAGATCCAACATAATCAATATATTTATTATCATTGCTATCAAATATATATGCCCCAGTTGCTTTTTTAATAAAAAGTGGTGTTCCTGATACTGCTTTGAAAGCACGTACTGGAGAATTCACACCACCAGGGATATATTTTTTTGCTTCTTCAAATAGTTTTTTTGTCATTATAAAAAGAGATTAAAATAATTTATTATAGGCTTTAACGCTTTCGACAATATCAGTTGATTCATAAATCCCACTTATAATTGCTAAAAAATCAACTTTTTTTTCCATAAGATATTTCCCATTCTCGGGTGTTATTCCTCCAATAGCAACTATTGGGATGTTTACTCGAGACTTTATTGTTGATAGTAGCTCAATAGGAATCTTTTTAGCATCCGGTTTTGTGGGTGAATCAAAAAAAGAACCCAATGCAACATAATTAGCACCTTTTAACTCTGCATTAACAGCATTTTCAAGACTGTTATAACATGAAATGCCAATTATTTTTTTGCCAAGAATTTTTCTAGCCATTTTAATAGGCATATCATTTTTACCTAAATGCACGCCATCTGCTTGTATTGTTTCTGCAAGCATCACATCGTCGTTAACGATAAATGGTGTATCATACTTTTTACAAAGAGCCTGTAACTTTAAAGCAATCATTTTTTTTAAATCATAATCTGAATATTTATCACGGAATTGAAATAATGATATTCCGGTTTCTAATATTTTTTCAGTTTTTTTTAATAAATTTTCAACCGTATTTTTTTTGCAATCACTAATTACATAAATTCCTGAATTCCTAGGTATTTTCATGACTTACGGTAAAAAAAAATTAGTATTAAGGAATTTTGAAATATCATAGTTCTTTCTCATAAAAACGATTTGGGTGGATTTGTCCTTTTCCAATTTTTATTCCATGTACTAATGTTTGCCATGTGTATTGCTGCGCATCCTCTATAGCTTTTTCTATAGTAGCTCCGACAGCTAAATTAGCAGCAATTCTTGATGATAATGTACAGCCTGAGCCATGATATACACCGGGCAGACGTTTCCATTTATGATATATCACAGGGTTACCGTCACTATAAAATCTGTTTATAACATTCTTTGTTTTATCATGTGTTCCAGTTATTAATACATTCTTTGCTCCGTAGTAATGTAACTTCTTAGCGGCCAGTTCTAGATTTTTATACCCAGTAAGTATTTTAGCTTCTAAGGTATTAGGAGTAATTATTGTTGCAAGAGGTAGTAGTAAAGCTATTATCTTCTCATATACTCTCTCCGACGAAAGATTTTCCCCAGTTCCAGAATTTATAACAGGGTCTAATACAATAGGAATTTTCATTTTTGATAATGCATTATGTATTATTTCAACTAAGCTACTATTACCAATCATTCCAATTTTACATGCAAGTATATCCATGTCATTTAAAATAAGATTAATTTGTTTTTTAAAGAATTTAGAATCTTGTGGAGACACATCGGTAATTGTATTAGTATCTTGCGCTGTTAATGACGTAATAATTGTTGCCGCATGACATCCAGCATTAGCAATACTCTCGATGTCTGCTTGAATCCCAGCACCACCTGACGGGTCATGACCTGCAATGACGAGAACAACCGGTTTTTTATTTTTATCATTAATCATAATTAGATGTATTTTACAGAGTCATCACGAGCTAATAAATTAAAAATATGAGGAAATAATACAAATGAAAAGATATATGTGTGTTATTTGTGGTTTTATTTATGATGAGAAGGAAGGCCTACCAGAGGAAGGTATAGATCCAAATACTAAATGGGAGGCTGTTCCTGTCGATTGGGTTTGCCCTGAGTGTGGAGCGACAAAAGAAGATTTTGAAATGATCGAGGTGTAGTAGGGTATTTAATTCAATTCAAAAGGGTTTAATTACGGCAAGGAAAACGACTCCTACTAAAATTAAAACAGGCACCTCATTAAACCATCGATACCAAATATGCGTATGTCTATTTTTATTGTATTTGAAATCATTTAATAGAAAAAAACAATAAATATGATATATAACTAAGATAAATATTAAGATCATTTTTATTGAGAACCATGACTGTCCGCTATACGAGTCAACTCCGTTGCTGATTAGCAAACAGAATCCGAAAATAATAGTAAGCAAACCTCCAGGAGTTGCTATTCCATAGAAAAGTTTTTTTTCCATTATCTTGAATCTATCTATACTTATTTTATCATTACTCATTGCGTGATATACAAATAAACGGGGTAGGTAAAATAGCCCGGCAAACCAAGTGACCATGAATATAAGATGTAGAGCTTTATACCAGAGCATATTTTAAATTGTTATCATTTATGTATTAAGTAATCTCTTTATTTTAGAGCGCAATTTATTTATTTCCATTTTACCTACATATCGTTTGATAATTTTTCCATTTCTATCAATCAAAAAATTTGTCGGCGTGTATCTTATTTTACCGAATGCTTTTTCAGCATCTGCATTAATATCTAAAGCAACTCGATAGGGTATTTTTTTATTTTTAGATAGCTCAACAACTCGATTTGGTGGGTCATTAGAAACGGCAATAGCAATAATCTCAAATCCATATTCATTTAGCTCCTCATACAACTTAGCAAGCCGAGGGATTTCTTCCAAACATATGGCGCATGTTGTTGACCAAAAGGTCACTAATAGCGGGTTGCCTTCAAATGACTTAATTTGAAATTCTTGGCCATCAATAAAATTTAAATAAACATTCGGAACTTTCTTTGGCACCAAATAAAATACCAGATAAAAGACGAGTATTATATATATACAATTTTTTAGTATTTTTTTCATGAAACCATCAATCTAAGTATTTAGCGCATATTATCTACTTTTTGCTGATTCTAATAAGAATATTTGATTTTTATTAACTTTAATAATAAAAACTCATAATTGGTATTTGATATTTTTATAATATAATCAATGTGATATGTAGTATTTTTAATTTAAGGGGCAATAATTGATTTCTTGACACTCATTCCATCTAGGATTAACCTCATGCAGGAATTCCTTGTTTATACAGAGAATTCTCAAAAATAATAATTATAAAATTTTGAATTCAAAGCGGCCTTGGCCGCTTTTTTATTTGCTTTTTGCTTAGTATCATTAAATTATTATTTTAATAATTCTAGCTAACAGGAATGGGTAAAATAAAAATGATTCGTATTGGAATTGTTGGCGCTACAGGTTACACGGGAGCTGAATTACTTAGGTTATTATCATTTCATAGCGAAGTCGAAGTTGTTGTTATTACTTCAAATGCAAAAAAAGGTGAGTCAATAACTAGTGTCTTTCCATCATTAAAACAATATAACCTTAAATTTACTGGACATGATAGCGAGGAGTTATATTCATGCGATCTTGTTTTTTTCGCAACACCAAACGCCGTTGCCATGAATTATGTTCCTTCATTACTTGAAAATAATTGTCGGGTTATTGACTTATCAGCTGATTTTAGGATTCAGTGCGTAAAAACTTGGCAAAAATGGTATAAGGAAAAACATGCATGCCCACAACTTCTAGAAAGTGCGGTATACGGATTACCAGAAGTTAATCGAGAATCTATTAAAGAATCAAATCTAATTGCCAACCCTGGATGTTATCCAACTGCAGTGTTACTTGCTTTATTACCTGCAGTCACGCATGGATTGATTGAAATGGAGAGCATAATCGCAAATGCGGTATCAGGAATAAGTGGAGCTGGACGAAATGCCGTACTTTCTGATGATTTTTCTGATTTTTCAGATTCGTTTAAAGCATATGGTGTTTTTAAACATAGACATTTGCCAGAGATAACGCAAACCTTAAAAAAATATAAAAAAGAAATCGATATTATTTTTACTCCGCATTTAGTTTCTATGCACCGTGGTATTCATGCTACTTTGTATCTTGATCCAGTGGTTAGCCCAAAACAAATAAAAGAATGTTACAAAGATTTTTATTCAAATGAAAAATTTGTCAATATATTACCAAATGGCTCTTACCCAGAAACAAGAGCAGTTAAAATGAAAAATATGTGTAATATTGCCCTGCATTTTAATACTGAGAAACCTCAGCGCCTAATAATATTATCTGTGATTGATAATTTAGTGAAAGGTGCAGCGGGTCAGGCTATACAAAATATGAATATCATGTATGACTTTGCTGAAGAAACTGGCCTTTTGTCAACAGGCAAATACACTTGAATATAAATTGATGCCAAAACATATTGTAAAAAAACATAGTCGGTTAGAATTAAAGCACTACATTCTTTTTTTAATAGTTATACTTATTTTTACTGGGTTGTATTTATATAATAATCCTCATTTAGAATCTATAAGAAAACAAATCTCAGAATCATATGATATTAAAGAGTTATTAAGTTTAAATGATGCTTTAATAAAACAAAACCAAGAACTAGATGACAGAATTTCAAAACTGAACCGTTTAATAAATGTTGATAATGAGACATTATTAAAACTACAGAATGAGATTAAATCTCTTCAAGAACAAATTTTTAAATTAAAAAAAGAATTGACATTTTATCAGGGCATTATAACGGCCAGTTCTTACTCTAGAGGGCTGAATATTCAGGGATTACATATAGAACCCACTCGAGATAATAATTCTTTTAAATATAAATTAGTATTAACCAATATAGGCAAAAGTGATAGTATTACAGAAGTTACAATCGACATGTCTTTAGAAGGAAATGACCAATCTGGGCATCGTGTTATTTCTTCAGATGAGATAGGTTTTGGACTAAAAGTTGATAGTAAAATAAAAGTCAGAAATTTTGAGCGTGTTGAGGGCAGCTTTAGTATTCCAAATGGATTTGAACCATTAAGAGTTTTGGTTGACTTAGAGCAGCATGATAGAAGTAAAATGAGGCTTCACCGGGTTTTTGAGTGGGCTGTTATTGTGAATAGAGAATGAGCTATGTTTGAAAATTTTATAAAAAAATATAAAAATAAAAAGACTACACGTATAGATAGTCTTATTGGGCAGAACACGGAAATCCAAGGCGAAGTAAGATTTGCTGGTGGAATTCATATTGACGGAAAAATAAAGGGAAAAGTCATAGGAGCGGATGACGGAAGCTCACTGCTATCGCAAAGTGAACACGGAGAAATTGAGGGAGAGATAAGTTCTCCTTACATTGTGATTAATGGCATAGTTAATGGCGATGTTCATGCTAGCAGGCATATTGAGCTTTTATCTAACGCAAAGATTAAAGGAAACGTATATTATAATTTAGTAGAACTATCTATTGGCGCAGAAGTGAATGGCAAACTTGTTCATACTGTTGTTCAACCTGAAAAAGAAGTGGATATGGAACTAAACTATAATGAGGTGAGTGATTAGTGGAATCGAGTAAGCATGAGATGAATATGGCACAAGAACAAGAAATCCCATCTGCGCTAGTTTTTAGTATGGCGGCTGCTACAAAAGTAAAAGAGCTTATTAAGGATGAGGGAAATGATGCATTGATGCTGCGCGTTTTTATTTCTGGCGGAGGTTGTTCAGGATTTCAATATGGGTTTACTTTTGATGAGGAAGTAGGAGACGGTGATACTGTTGTTGAAAATGAAGGTGTGAAATTATTAGTTGACCCTATGAGTTTTCAATATTTGTCTGGTGCAGAAATTGATTATTCAGAAGGAATGGAAGGCGCGCAGTTTGTAATAAGAAATCCAAATGCAACAACGACCTGTGGTTGCGGTTCTTCATTCTCTGTTTAAATAGTTTTCATGATTTATTTTGCTGGGGAATAAATTCCTCCCAGTATTACGCTTTTAGTTGCGCCTGTAACCGTTGGAATATTTGATGGTTTATTTTCTAAACGTTTTTTTGAAAGCCATGCAAAAGTTACTGACTCTACACAATCGGGAGATAATCCATAATCCGATGTAGTTACAACTCTAAATTTTTTCAATAGGTTTTCAATAGTTTTCATTAGAAAACTATTATTTGCGCCACCACCACAAACTACCACTTCATCAAAATCATCTGCGTATTTTTTAATAGCATTCGCTATCGTTATTGCTGATAATTTTAATAAAGTTGCTTGTATATCTTCTGGTGATATTGTCTTGTTTATCTTTTCCAATTTCTTGTTTAGCCAGTTTAAGTTGAAATACTCTCTACCAGTACTTTTTGGTATTTTAGCTGTGAAGTAGCCATCGCATAACAATTGTTCAAGTAGTTCATTATTTTCATTCCCCGATCTTGCCCATAGACCATCCTTATCAAATTCAAAGTCTTTATTTTTTTTAATCCATGCATCAAGCAATGTATTCCCAGGTCCTGTATCAAAACCCACTATTTTATTAGTATCGCTGGGCAACATAGTAATGTTTGCAAAACCACCAATGTTAAGTATTACAATAGATTTGCCACTATTTTTAAATTGGTATTCATGAAAAGCACTGGCAAGCGGCGCACCTTGACCACCGAAGGCCATATCCATACGCCTAAAGTCACTTACAGTAGTAATACCAGTTTCAGCGCATATTATATTTGGATCGGAAATTTGTATCGATGTAGTATTTTTGGTATTTGGTAGGTGAAGAACTGTTTGTCCGTGACTTCCAATTGCAGTTATTTGATTTGCAGTAATGTTAGCTTCATTCAAAATTTTATTTACTACATCTGCAAAACTATGACCTAATTCATTATCTAATTTAGCTAAATCCATAAGAGTAGTATTATTATTGATGAGTAGTATTTGATTTTTTAGCTTATCTTCTATTGGGTACTCACGATAAAACTCGACAATAGCTTTTTTATCAAACTTAACTATAGCAGCATCTATTGCATCTGTGCTGGTTCCAGACATTAATCCTATATAGTACATATAAGCACCATATTTATCTTCTGGAGATATTTTTTAGCCATCATTCATTTTGATTTCTTTTGTAATACTTTTAGGATATCGCGCAGACAAGACATTTTTTCCTGTTATGCGATCAAGCTCAGCAAGCATTGGTCTGATACTCTTTTTGAATTCAGATATTACTTCTTTTTTAATTGTTTTTACTTTTGGTAATTTAACTGTAAGCGGATTTCGGTGAACACCATGAATTTGAAACTCGTAGTGAAGATGTGGTCCCGTTGCTAACCCGCTTTGCCCAACATATCCTATAATTTGCCCTTGTTTTACTTTTTTGCCGCGACTTATATTCTTGACAAATCTATGAAGGTGAGCATAAACGGTAGTATATGCACCTCCATGTTTTAATTTTATTGTATTTCCAAAGCCACCATTTTTACCTACGTAGGCAACAATACCATCACCAGTTGCTTTAATAGGTGTTCCCATCGGTGCTGCGTAGTCAACTCCTTTGTGAGCCCTAATTTTATTGAGAACGGGATGCTTTCTACCAAAACTAAATTTTGAACTTATGCGAGAAAAGAAATCTACTGGTGTTCTAAGGAAAGCTTTTCTCATTGCCTCACCATTAGAATTATAATAATCATTTCGCCCACTATTATCTAAATAACGAAAAGCTCTTATTACCTTTTCTTTATTAATAAATTCAGCTGCTATGATGGGTCCTTCTACAACCATACGTCCTTCTTTGTACTGCTCTTCATATATTACAGTAAACGAATCACCTTTACGTATATCTAACGCAAAATCTATATCCCAGCCATATATGGCTACTAGTTGCATAATTAGATTAGCAGATAAGCCAGCTTTCTCTCCGGATAAAAATAACGAATCGTCTATTATCCCGCTCGTATTTTTAATAATCCTATCTAATTTTGTTTCTATTTTTTTAGCGGTATATTCTTTACCTTTTTTTGAAATTTCTAAGGCCTCGGTAAAACTTATTTCATAGTTAAGGGCCAATAATTCATCATTTACGATCTGAAATTTTATTTTATTACCAGGCTTTAAATTTTTTAATGCCGATGTTTCTTTATTGATCGATGTAATTTCAAATAATAATCTTGGACTTAATTCGAGTTTTGAAAAAATGAGCGCAAGACTTTCGCCTGATTTAATAGTTATCGATTTCCATGGAACATTAAAACGCTCTTTTAATAGTTCCTTTTTTTTATTTTGACTAAGTTTGGCAGTCTTAATATTTTTATTTTTTCCATCATTGGGCTGCCTAGAAATTTCTGGGTTTTCAAATTTTGTTGCGGGTATAGCTAATACAGCTAATGGAAGTTCTTCTGGCTTAAATTGATTATGTGCAAAAAGAAAATAACCACCAAAGATAAAAAAAATAGCAAGACACAAAAATCTGAAAAAAGAATTAAGCAGGGACTTAGGATTACTCTGTCTTATTTCTGGTTTACAGCTATTCTTTAAGAAAATCTCGTAAGTCACGGTTTATCCTATATAAAACTCGCTACAATAACCTTTGAACATATTATCGTCAATAAATGAATGGCTTAAAAGCATATCGTTTTTTCGGCTATGATAAGCTACATTTACTTTATTTATTTACAGGCATGCTATGACATCTTCAAAAAAGGCAATGGAATTAATACTTAGGGGCACTAATGAAGTTTTAATTGAGAGAGAACTAAAAGATAAGCTTGAGTCGGGAAAAAAACTCAACATTAAAGCAGGATTCGATCCAACAGCTCCAGATTTACATCTAGGGCATACGGTGCTAATAAATAAATTGCGACAATTTCAGGTTCTTGGCCACCAAATTATCTTCTTGATTGGTGATTTTACTGGAATGATAGGTGATCCATCAGGAAAAAGTGCAACCCGCCCCTCCTTAAGTATTGAGGAAGTTACTGAAAACGCCAAAAGCTATGAACGACAAATCTTTAAAATATTAGATTCTGATTTGACTAGGATAGAGTTTAATTCTAGCTGGATGAATAAAATGAATGCATCTGACTTAATCGGTTTGGCATCTAATCACACTGTTGCGAGAATGCTTGAGCGCGATGATTTTGACAAACGGTATAAATCAAATCAGCCTATTTCAATCCATGAATTTCTGTATCCTATTATACAGGGTTACGACTCTGTGGCTTTAGATGCTGATGTTGAATTGGGCGGTACGGATCAAAAATTTAATTTACTTGTTGGTCGCCAGTTACAAGAGATATACGGCAAAAAACCACAAGTTGTCATAACTATGCCAATACTCGAGGGACTAGATGGAAACCAAAAAATGTCAAAATCCTTATCCAACTACATTGGAGTCGATGAATCAGCAGAGGAAATGTTCGGAAAAATTATGTCTATTTCTGATAATTTGATGTGGCGTTACTATGAATTATTAAGCTTCAAGAGCTTAGAAGAGATAACAAGATTTAAAAAAGAAATTACTGAAGGTGTTAATCCTAGAGATATAAAATTTGAGTTAGCTATGGAAATAGTCACAAGATTTCATAATGTAGAATCTGCAAAATTAGCTAAAGATGACTTTGTAAAGCGATTTAGTAATAACTTAATTCCAGAAAATATCGATGACTTTGAAATTAATGTTGATGATCACGGAATAGTATTTGCAAATCTTATTAAAGAATTAGGTCTTGTCACGAGCACCTCGGATGCTCATCGAATGGTAAAACAAGCTGCTGTTAAAGTGGATGGCGAAAGATTCGAAGACAGTAAAAAGATTTTACAAAAGGGATTTTCAGCAGTTATACAGGTTGGTAAGCGAAAATTTGCAAGAGTTAAACTAATTTCTAAGTAGAAATATTTTTTAAGATTTTACATATATTTTGAGATTGAATTATGAGCTAATTAACGTGAATTTTTGTCAATAATATTCTTTAAAATTATTCATGAAAATCAATGTTTTATAGGAATTTAAATTTACTTCAAAGAGGTGTTGCTAATGGTCCGGCAACCTGTATAATCTCCGCCTCCCGGTTAGGGGTATCTAACCTCATGTTCTTTAACAATTTCTGATCAAGTAATTTGTGTGGGCGCTTACGTTGATGGCTTGAATCACCATAAATTTTCGGTGGAAGCTATATTAATGTAACGTCTAAACACGTCAATTAATACAGTGACTATCGAGCCAAAGATTTGCTGCCATAAGCAGCTAACATGATTGAACTGAAGAGTTTGATCCTGGCTCAGATTGAACGCTGGCGGCATGCCTAACACATGCAAGTCGAACGGTAACAGGC
>MDSV01119894.1_pt1 | contig 46404 bp, 46 predicted proteins | sample 810851 | NCBI WGS metagenome assembly MDSV01 (sample SAMN05326640, study PRJNA326480) | marine metagenome | isolation source: seawater | place: Atlantic Ocean: North East | collected 2012
ATCATCAACATTACTCCAATTCCTACTGCAAAAGGTATAATCAAGAAAATTGGTAAAGGAATTAGATGTAAACAAACTACACCAACCAAAGAAGTTAATAAATGACCAAAAAAAATATTTTTTGGATGTGCAAACGGGCTTTCTGGATATCCAAATAATAAGACCATTGTTGAACCAAAAGAGGCAACAAGAAACACCCCATAGTCTGTTTTGTAAGTTAAAAGAGTTAAGGCACCAATTGTTATTATTGAAAAAAATCCAGCTAAAGATGATTTTATTAAATTGTTTTTAATCATCATTATCCATTGTTGCTTTATTTAAAGCTTTAAAAGGAAGTTCAATACATTCTTTTCTTGCGTAATATTTCTTTTTTGCAAGTTTTTTAAAAATTGACCATTCGACTGGTAATTTAATTTTATCATTTTGAAAAGAAAATATTAGCAATTTATGAAAATGCTTAATATTTTTAATTGATTTATTTTTGGCTGCTTTCGATAGCAGACTGGCAGACGCTTGACAAAGTACACAAGATTTTGTTTGATAAGCAAAATCTTTAATTATGTTATTATTTATTATTAAATGAATTTCAATAAGATCTCCGCATAATTTATTTTTATATTTTGAAAAGTGGGTATAATTATCAATAATCTTGATATTATCAGTTTTTGAGGCAATTTTTAAAATTTCTAAATCCATTTAATTTTTTTATAAATAATTAATATTTTATATTTGTTTTTATACACTAAAACAATATTTAGGTACGTTTGTCTTAAAATTTATCTATTTGAATGAGCAAATCGTCTAATAATTTATTGTTAATTTATTGATTTCATATTAATAATTGTTAATGCTTCAATTGAAAAATCCAAATATAGCAATACCAATAGTTTTGATTGCAGGTGTGTTTTGGTCATTTGGACCTTACGTTGTAAGACATATAGATCAACCAGAGCTTGTTCCTTGGCAATACCTTTTTGCTAGAGGTTTAGTAATATTTATATTGTTAAATATTTATTTGTTTTTAGATGAGGGAAAAGAATTTTATAAAAATTATTTTAAGATCGGTTTATCTGGATTGATAGGTGGTATCGGACTTGGCTTGGCAATGATTACTTTTATATGGTCAATCACCAACACTTCAGCCGCAATTACATTATTGTGCTTGGCTGCAATGCCTTTTATAACCGCTTTACTTGGTTTTCTTTTTTTAAAAGAGCAAATATCATTAAATGTTTGGACAGCTATTGGACTTGCTACGATTGGTATAGTTATAATGGCTTTAGGCAATACTGAGAAAAGTAGTCTTTTAGGTTTAATTTTAGGTCTAGTATCAGCAATTGGTTTCTCTATTTTCTCTGTGTCCTTACGATGGAGAAAAGAAACACCAAAATTTACAACAGTTGCAATAGCAGGTATGATTTGTTGCTTATTTTCATCTATAATGATTGTTTTAAATGATGCGAATTTTTTATCTTCTAGCAAAAATCAGGCTTTGTTTGCTACACACGGATCTTTAGTGTGTTTAGGTTTGATTTTGTACTCTATTGGATCAAAAAATATACCCGCTGCTGAATTAACACTTTTGTCATTAACAGAAATAATTGGAGGAATATTTTGGGTTTGGTTGCCAGTTTTAGGAATTAATGAAGTGCCCACTACCAATACTATAATAGGAGGTTTTCTAATATTTTCCTCAATAATTTATTATAGTTTAATAATTCAACACAACAAAAGATTTATAGGTTTAAATTAAAGTTTATTTAAAAATGACTAAAAATAAAGTTATAGTAAATAGCTGGAACGAATGGGATCCATTAAAACATGTAATCGTTGGTAAAGCTGATGGAACTTGTATTCCAGCTCCAGAACCAGCGTTAGATGCGAAAGTGCCTGAAGAATCAGATATGAGAGGAAAATTTGGTCCAAGGACAAAAGATACAATCGATAAGGCCAATCAATTACTTAACAATTTTTCGAGTTTACTTCAGAAGAGAGGTATAAAAGTAGATAGACCAACACCACTTAAATTTAATCAAACTACTTCCACACCTGATTGGAAAGCTGAGACTATGTTTGGATGCATGCCTCCGAGAGATGTTTTGCTAACAGTAGGTAATGAAATATTAGAAGCAACAATGAGTTACAGATGTAGATGGTTTGAATACCTTTGCTACAGACCTTTGTTAAAAGAGTATTATATAAGTGATTTAAATATGAGGCATGAGTCAGCGCCCAAACCTAGACTAACGGATTTAGATTATAGAAAAGATTATTTATCAGATAAAATAGGTGTACAAAAAAGATTAGAATGGACAGAAAAAAAGTATTTTGTAACAACGGAAGAGGAACCTCTATTCGATGCTGCAGATGTTTTAAGGTTTGGAAAAGATTTAATAGTTCAACATGGCTTCACCACAAACCTCAAGGGAATTGATTGGCTAAAGAGACACTTTAAAGAACATAGAGTGCATGCAGTAAATTTCCCAGGCGATCCATATCCAATACATATAGATGCAACATTTACTCCGATTAAAGAAGGATTAATAATTAATAATCCTCAAAGAAGATTGCCAAGTCAACAAAGAAAATTATTTGAAGACAACGATTGGCAAATTATTGATGCTGCACAACCAGCTCATAACTCACCACCACCACTTTGTTATTCTTCAGTTTGGTTATCGATGAATGTACTTGTATTAGATCAAAAAACTGTTTGTGTAGAAAAAAGTGAAGTGTATCAGTGTGAACAACTGAGCAAGCTTGGAATGGAAGTAATTCCTGTTGAATTAAGGGATGCATATGCCTTTGGTGGTGGTTTGCACTGTTGTACTGCTGATGTTTATAGAGAAGGAGATCTTAAAGATTATCTCCCCAATCAATGATTAACTAGGATTTTTTTTTAAAAATTCAATATATTTTATAACATCTTCTAATTTATCGTCTGGAATATCTTTATAACTAAAATTAAATTTTGATTTAACACAAATGGCTACATGCGCGTAAGCATTTCTACCCTTAGGATGGTTTGGATGTTCTGGTAGTTGATTCTGTAAATAGTCACCAGCTTCTTGTATTAGTTTCCAAAGTTTGGTTGAATTATCTTTATTCACTAAAATAAAGCTTTAATTTAATTCATTTTTATCGAGTTCAGATTTTGTTAACTGATCATCTTCATCAAATAGTTTTTTTTGATTATACTCATCTAAATCGTCTTTCAGATTTTCTTCAGCTTCTTTTCTTCTTAATTTTTCTTCTTTTAAAATTTCCATTCTTTCTTTATTTTTTTGCTCTTTGTCAAAGTTTTCTTCCCATTCTTTTAACTTCATTAACTCGATATTTTTAAGTTTTTCTTCCTCAGCTTCTTTTATTTTCAACTCTTTTAATTTTCTTCTATTTTCTTTAAGTTCTTTTTGTTTTTGATCGTTCTCTCTTACTTTAAGATCAATATCTTTTCTGCTTTGTTCTTCTTCTTTTATTTTAAGCTCTTTTTCTTTTTGGATTTGATATCTATCTTTTCTTCTTAAGTCTTCATCTTTTGATCTTAAGTAATCATCTTTTTTTCTTTGTTCTTCGTTTTTAAGGTTTATTTCTTTTTCTTTTACCTTTAATTCATCATTTTTAACTCTTATTCTCTCTTCCTCTTTCAAAAGTTTATCTTCTAAGGATTTAAGCTCTTTTCTTTCCTGAACTATTCTTTTTTGTTCTTCCTTTTCTTCTAGTTTTATTTTTTTTATCTTATTTATTTCTTGTTTTTTTTTAAAATTTTTTATTACAACACCTAACGAACTAGGAAAAATTCCTTTAGCTATTCTCCTAGAATTTTTTTTCTTTCTTTTTTTCATTTTTATAAACCTAATTTAAACAAAAAAAATATGACTTAACAAGTTTAGCTGGTCCAAATTGAGTTTATAACTACAACCTGAAGTATATAAATTTATTTTATTAATCTTGTTATGATTTTTCTGGTTCTTCTATTGGCTCTGTAGTTGGATTTAATTCCAAACCAAGAGGTGTAATGGTTTGAGGCATAGGCGTAAATTGGGAATCTGGATTATCTTTTGCATCCCTAATTCTCATTCTATATATTGCGAATAAACCTATTAGTGAGTGAAAGAAAATTAAAAAAATAAAATAACCATTTGGACCAACTAAATTCATAAAACTAGCACATAGGAAAGGACCTAGCATAGCGCCTAGTCCAAAGGCAAATTGTAAACCCGCTCCCGCAGATACAAATTTTTCTTTGGGAATAAAATCATTTGTATGCGCAAATATAATAGCAAACATTGGCAAACTGCAAAAAGAAAATAATACTAAAAATACATAGAACCATTTTTTTGACGTTGCTAATTCTCCTGGTAAATACATCTGTCCAGAAGAAAAAATTGCACATAAAGCAAAAAAAGCAGATCCAAATGTTGTATAAGTTATTATTTTTCTTCTATCAAAAATATCAGAGAGTTTTCCAATAGGCCATTGAGCAATTGCTCCCGATATCGCTAGAAGAAAAGTAACCAATGATATTTCAAAAATACTAAAATTCATTGAAGCCGCATAAACAGACAATAATGCAAATAGTGCAGATTGAGTTGTTCCATATAATAACGATCCCACCATTCCCATAGGAGATGCTTTGTACAATTCCTTTAAACTCATGACAGAAATTTTTTTGAAAGTTGGTGCTTTTCTTTTAGTTAATAAAATTGGAATTAATGATAAAGACATAAAAAGAGAAACTAAAATAAATGGTTGAAAATTTTTTGGTGAACTAAAATTAAGAAAAAACATACCTATCGCCATCGCACCAAATTGAATAACCATGTAAATCGATAAAACGCTACCGCGATTCTTATTACTCGATCTATCATTTAACCAACTTTCTGCTATGGTATAAATAGAGACCATGCTAATTCCTGTAAAAATTCTTAAAAAGAACCAAGTTATTGGGTTTATAAAAACTGAATGCACAAGAATTACTATTGATGCAATTGACGCAAAAGCTGCAAATACTCTTATATGACCTACACGTACAATAAAAGACGGAATGGTTTTAGCGCCTATAAAATATCCAATATAGTATCCTGAGAGCATAAATCCAGTTGATGAAAGTGAAAAATTTTCTTGAACAGCTCTGACACCTAGTAATGAACCTTGGTATCCGTGTGCCAACATAATTAAACCCATTCCTGTAAATAAGGCCCAAGAATTTTTTAGTATTTTATTCATTTTTTTTGATATTTATCTGTCATCTAATCTTAAATAAAGACTTAATTGTGACTAAGTTTAAGAGTTTTTAATCTTTAAAAAAGAGTGAGTCATTATAGTTATTACTATAATTATACCACCATAAATTGTCTCCATACTTGGCTGCTCTTTTATAATTAACCAGACCCATATTGGTCCTATTATAGTTTCAAGTAAAAAAAATAAATTAACCTCAGCAGCGGTAATAAAACGTGGAGCAATAGTTACTAATACGAATGGAATTCCTACACACATCACGCACATTAAGGGTACAAAAATTATATCATTATCAACTAATTTTAAATTAGAGACAAAGAATAGAGAAAATATTGCAACAATTAATTTTCCAAAAACTGCTGCAGGTACAAGATCTTTATTTTTAGCAGATCTAACAATATTTGCGCCAACAGCTAAACCAAAAGCAGTAATCAATCCAAGTAAGTCACCTAAAAAGTTTCCAACTTTTAAAGAGTCATAGAATATATAAACGGCTGAAAAAAAAGTAATAATGATTGCAAGCCAGGTTTTTTTATCTGGCGTTTCTTTTAAAAATATAGAACTGAGTATTGCTGATAGCATTGGAGCTGTAGCAATCATCACCAATGTATTTGCCACATTTGTATTTTGTATAGATAAAATAAATGTGATATTTGTTAATGAAAATGCTAAAGCATAAAATATACCCGCAATCCCCATTGCAAATATTACTTTAAAAAGTCTAAATTGATAAAAAAATATTAAGCAGATGAAAATTACTGCAAAAGGTATTGCGCCTCGATAAAATAAAAGTCCCCAGGTATCTATATTTGAAAGACGAATAAAGAGCGAATCTGGAGTTATAAACATAACAGCGATAAAAGCCATTAATGACCCTTTTTTTTGATTAGATAGACTTTTCATTTAAATAATTATTTACCTGCTCTAATGATTTTAATTTATTAGAGCATACTTTATTTTTACAAATGACAACAAAATCCTCATCGTTGCTTTCTCTATGTATAAAAGTTGATATTTCAAAATATTTTTTAAATAATTCTTTTTTAATTTTATTTAATTTTTCAATATTTCCATGAAAGGTGAATGTGATATTATTATTATAAATATCTAATATTTTTAAATAACTAAACATTTGAGAATAGTTATTATTGATACAAGAATGAAATGATCTTGATAGTAAATCTATTTTACTTTTCCAGGATTCATCTGCTGTAATATTATAAAGCTTGTTACAAGCTAAAAGAAAAATACCATTCCCATTTGGTATGTTATTGTCAATTACATCTATTGGACTTACAAAAATATCATTTGTTCTTTTAATATTTTTTTGAAGCAACTGATTTTCACTGTCATAAAATAATTCCCATGTCTCTTTTAATAAATTTTCACACTTTTTAAGGGAGTTTTTGTCGTTTTTAACTTCATATACTGAGATCAAAAGTAATGAAAAATATACATAGTCTTCTAAAAAAACATCAATTTCTTGTCTATTCTTATTGTAGCAATGATAAATATTGTTTTTTAAATTTTCATTTAATAAATCAAAATATTTAATTGAAACTTTGAATAGATTTTCGTCTTCTAAGATTAGTGAAGAATGAAGTATAGTATATATCCAATAACTATTGAGATCAGTTTGTGTTTTATCGTCAAAAAAAGGCTTAATCCGTTTTTCTCTAATTGAGATTAATTTATTTTCTATTTCTTTAATCTTAGAGTTTTCATCCGTGCTTAACTTAAAATCTTTATTTTCTATTAAGATATTAGATTTTTCAAAATTACCTTCTTTTGTAATTTTATATTTTTTTTTAAAAAGTTCTAAATCATTTTGTAATATATTTTCAAGTTCGTTGTATTTCCAAATATAGTATTTGCCCTCGATGCCATCGCTATCCGCATCATAAGCTGAACCAATTAAATTGTTAGAATTTTTAAATGAAGTATTTATATAATTTATTGTTTGTTGAAGTTTATTTTTTAAGTAAGAGTCTTTTGTATAATTAACATAATTATTTAATAATTTTACAAACAGTATGTTGTCATATAGCATTTTTTCAAAATGTGGCACTATCCATTCTTTATCAACTGTATATCTAGCAATGCCCCCAGCTAATTGATCGTATATACCTCTTGATGAGATGTTTTTTAAAAGTTTTTCTACTGGCTCTAAAAATTTTTTTTTTCGGTTCTTTTGATAAAAATAAAACAATGTTTCAAAAATATAAAATTGAGGAAATTTTGGCGCACCTTGGAATCCTCCATCATCAGTATCCATATACTGTATTATTTTTTCTGCTAATGGCTCTAAGTCTTGATTTAAAACTGAATTTTTCAAATTCATTTCCTTGAAAACCATTTTCATTTGCACTATTTGATTGATGATTTTCTCTCTATTCTCCTGGTAAACGTTTGAAACGTTTTTCAGGACTTTTTTAAAGCTTGGTCTTCCCTGAACATCTTGAGGAGGAAAATATGTTCCACCAGTAAATGGAACTCCATTTTCATCTAAAAACATTGACAGTGGCCAGCCTCCTTGCGCTCCTGTAAGTATCCCTAGACTTTTCTGGAAAATAAAATCAAGATCAGGTCTTTCTTCTCTATCTACTTTGATATTTATAAATTTTTCATTCATTACCTTCGCTGTATCAATATCTTCAAAACTTTCATGAGCCATTACGTGACACCAATGACAGCTTGCATATCCAATACTTAAAAAAATTGGTTTTTTTTGATTTTTTGCTTTTAATAATGAATCTTTATTCCAAGGCAACCAATCTACAGGATTATTTTCGTGTTGTTTAAGATAAGGGCTTTTTTCAGATTTTAAGTGGTTTGGCAAAACTACCTTTAATTATTACTATATGGTTTTCTTGAAAAAACTTTTTTTACAATTGGCTTAAAGTGTTCCAGTGGTAATGACTTAAAATTTGGATCAAAAGAATTTTGATCATATTTTTCACAAAAATCTAAACAATCTTTGTAATATTTATGGTTTTTGTATTTATCACGTTTATTTCTATCTCCACCCAGATGGTGAGCATAGTAGTAAGCTTGAAACTCACCATGTTTTTCTATTATCCAATGAGTTTTTTCTGAAACATAAGGTTTTAATATAGAAGCTGCGTACTCTGAATGATTCATAGGTGCTAACTCGTCTCCAATATCATGAAGCAGTGCTGCAACTATCATCTCTTCACTTTCTCCAGCATTTAAAGCTCTTGTTGCGCTTTGTAGAGAATGTTCAAGTCTTGATATTTGATACCCCTCTAAAGTCGTCGTTAAAGTAGACATAAAATTTAAAATTCTATCTGCAGTTTGATTTGCATAGTTTTTTTCGTTTTTTTCCAAAAGAAGATAGTCTTCTTTTGTACCATTTTTCATTTCAGTAAAACTTACTTTTTTCATTAGTTGTTTGATGCTGTACTTAACAATGACAGTTGTGTGACTTTATCCTCTCCTAATTCATCAATTACTTTTACTGGATATTCACCAGTAAAATGATGATCTGTCAGTTGAGGATATGCGTTATTTCTTTTTTCAAATCCCATCGCCTTATAAAGTCCATTTATATTTAAAAATTTAAGTGATTTAGCGCCAATTAATTTACATATATCATTGACACTTTTGTTTGCAGCTAGCAATTCTTTTTTTGTTGGAGTATCTACACCATAAAAATCAGGAAATTTAATTTCTGGACTTGCAATCCTAACATGAACTTCTTTAGCTCCTGCATCATATAGCATCTTCACAATTTTTGATGAGGTAGTTCCTCTGACCAAAGAATCATCAACTAAAATTATCTTTTTATTTTTTATAACTGATAGGTTTGCATTTAGTTTCAGTTTTACACCTAAACTTCTTATTTTTTGAGATGGTTCGATAAATGTTCTTCCTACATAATGATTTCTGATTAGACCTAAATCAAAATTTATTTTTTTTTCTTGAGCAAAACCTAATGCAGCAGCATTACCTGAATCTGGAACTGGAACCACCAAGTCAACTGTCTCATCCTCTTCTTTTGCTAACTCAGCGCCAAAGTTTTTCCTATATTCATAAGCTGTTTTACCATTTAATATACTATCTGGTCTTGAAAAATATATATATTCAAAAACACAGGGTCTTATCTTTCTTTGTGGGAAAGGTTTTACACTTTTTAATTCGTCATTTTCTATACAAACTATCTCCCCATTTTCTACCTCTCTAATAAATTTTGCACCAATGATATCTAAAGCACATGTTTCAGATGCTAATACATAAGAATTTTTTAATTTTCCAATAACTAATGGTCTTATCCCATATGGATCTCTAACACCTATAAGAGTGCTTTGTGTCATTACTACTAAGGCATAACCACCCTGGATTTGAAAAAGCGCATCGATTACTTTATCAATAGTTTTAACTCTTTTAGATCTTGCTATTAATTTAACAATAGTTTCAGTATCTGATGTAGTATAAAATATTGAACCCTCCTCAACCATTTTCTTTCTTAAAGTAATAGCATTTGTAAGATTTCCATTGTGAGCCACTCCAATTCCACCAGCATTTGTATCTGCAAAAAAAGGTTGAATATTTCTAAGCGTTGTTCCACCTGTTGTTGAATATCGATTATGACCAATTGCAAAGTTCCCTGGTAACGTTTTAATTACATTTTCTTCATTAAAATTATCACCAACTAATCCAAATCTTTTTTCTGAGTGATATTTATTGCCATCAAAAGAAACTATTCCACATCCTTCTTGACCTCTGTGTTGAAGAGCATGTAATCCAAGGGCCGTTAAAGCAGAAGCATCTTTATTATTGCTTATGCCAAATACTGCACATTCTTCTTTGATTTTTGGGTTAAAGTTCTTGAACTTTTTCTTTTGCATCATTGTATTGTTTTTTTGTCGGAAATTCTTCTATTAAAAAATAACTTCCATTTTTTATATACGGTAACATTACAGATTCATCAATATTAATCGGCCAATTTTTATAATCAGAAAAGTTGTCAATTGTTGTAAAAATGCATACACACACTATATATGATTTAAGTATTCCAAAAAAAAATCCAAAAAACGTATCAACTTTACCAAAGTGAGAGATTCGAATTACCTTCGATAGCCCTTTGCCGATCATTATTATTAAAAATAATACAACAATAAACAAGAATATTCCCAATGTCATATCGAGGACGTATTCATTTTTGCTAAAATTTTCTACTAGTGGTTTAATACTTGGAAATAAAATAATTGTAAAAACGTAAGAAAGCACCCATTTGCTTGCAGACAATAAACTTGTAACAAAACCTTTGGATGCAGATTGAATAGCAAAATAAAATGAAATTAAGTAAAATACTAAATCAATTCCAGATGAATTGTTATAAAATTCTATAAAAAATTCCTTCATTCTAAAATTTTAAAAGGTTTAACATGTAATATTAAACTTGGTAGAAGTGTTAAAACAGAGATCATAGCAAGCAACATTGCAATGCCTGTAAAAACACCGAAATAAATAGTTGGTATAAAGTTTGATAGCACAAGTATCGCAAAACCAAAAACAATTGTAATAGATGTATTGAGTATAGCTATTCCCACAGATGAATGACATTTTTCAATGGTTTTTTTATAGTCACCAATTTTTGCAAATTCTTCTTTAAACCTGTAAATATAATGAATACTATTATCAACTGCTATACCTATAGTTATAGCAGCAATAGTAATCGTCATCATGTCTAAAGGTATTTCTAAAAGACCTATTATTCCCAATATAAAAAAAGCGGCAATAAAATTAGGAACCACCCCTATTATAGAGAGTTTAATATTTCTAAACAAGATAAGGAACATGAAAAAAATACCCAACATAACAAATCCCAGTGTTAAAATCTGTGATTTAAAAAGACTTTGTAATAAATTATTAAATAAAATTAATACTCCTGCTAATTTAAATTCGTCTTTTTTTAATCCTATTTTGTTTTCTAAATCATAATTAATTTTTTGTATTAATTCATTTCTTCTTAGATTTGGAAGTGAGTCTTTTATCCTTAAGTTTATTCGAGCTTCATTGTTTTCTATCGATATATATGGATCCACAATTTGTTTTTTAATTTCGTCTGGTAGCTTGTTGTATAATACACCCATTTCTAAAGTTCCAAGCTCCTTATTATTATTTAAATTTTTTGCAACTTCTAAGATAGATGAAAACGAAATAACTTTTCCTACAGCAGGTAAGCCATCTAAGTAATCATGGACAATATTTATTTTATCAATTTTATCTTTTGTAAACCAATATTTGTTATTATCATCAGCTTCTTCTTCCCATTCATCAAATTCATCTTTCTCGATTTCTTTCTCTTCATCAGGTTTTGAGAATTTTAAAATTATTTCTAATGGAGTAGTCCCTCCAAGCTTTTCATCGATCAACTTCATTCCCTTGTAAATTTCTGTTTTTTTATCAAAGTAATTTATGAAACTATTTTCAACCTCAAGCTTGCTAATACCAATTATACTAAGGATCACAATTATTAGAGTAATAGAAAATATAGACTTGCCATTTTTAATTGCTCTTCTTGATAAAAATTCAGTAATTGTCGAGTTTTTTGGATCTTGTAGCGTTAAATTATTATTTTTAAAAATATTAATTAAAGTGGGAAGCAAAGTAAATGTTATTAGAAAAGATACTATTAAACCTAAAGTCATCATCCAACCAAAATCTATTATGGGTCTAATTTCACTAAAGATTAGTGATAGAAAAGCACATATAGTAGTTAACGCGGTATATGCAATCGGCCAAAACATTTTTGAAGTTGCATTATAAACTAATTCTTTTGTATTTTTTTCAGGAGACTCTTTTTGGAGCTGAAGATACCTAGTGCTTAAATGAATATTCATAGCCATTGTAAGAATAAGCATTAAAGCTATGAAGTTTGAAGAAATTACTGTTACCTTCCAGCCGATCATCCCTAACAGACCAATCATTATAATTACTGAAAAAAAACAAGAACTTATTGGTACAATGACCCAAATAAATCTTCTAAAAACAAACCATAATGTAGCTAAAATAAATATAAAAACCCCAACCCCAAAAACCAAAATATCATTTTTAATAAATGACATCATGTCATCAGCTATCATTGGAATTCCACCAAGGTGAATTTTTCCAACCTCGCTATAACCTTTAATTATTTCTCTAATTTCAATTATATTCTCGTGATTTTTTTTTTTTAAAACATCTTTATAAACTTCTATTTCTTTTTTATTTTTGATTGTTTTTAAGATTTTATCTTTTTTAATGTTTACTATAATACCAGATGTTTTTCCATCTTCGCTAATTACAAAATTTCTAAAAACTGGACTATTTAAAATCTCCTTAAATCCTTTTTCTTTATTGATACCTTCACTTTTTAAAGTACTAAAGTTCTTTAGTTTTTCGGTTAAAGTTTCGTCAGTGCTGCTTAATAATGGAATATCTAATAGGGTTATTACACTATGTACCCAATCCAGGCTCTGAATTTTATATTTTAAGCTAAGCAAATTATTTATTGATCTTTCAGAGGTCATGCTTTCATTAGGCGTGTAAGTTAAAACTAAAAAATCCTTTGCTCCATATCTTTCATTTATCTCTTTAAGGTATTTTAAATCAGGGTCTCCTTCGATCAAAAGAGTATCAGATGAAGCATCGAGTCTGAAATCTTTAGAAAAATATCCAAAAAAAATTAATAAAAGTATTAGAACCGTTAGTATAGACTTTGGCTTCTCAACTAAATAGTTTTGATATATTTTTGCCAACTTCATATATTAGCTTATATATATAATTTAATTATTTTGCAGGTTTTTAAATCTTGTAAACATAGCCTCAAATTCAAGCTTAATCATTCCTGTAGGACCATGTCTTTGTTTTCCAATTATAATTTCAGCAAGATTTGCAACATCGTTCATTTTTGCTTGCCATTCTGCATGTTCTACAGTAGCCATTCTTGGTTCTTTGCTTTGTAAATAATATGCTTCTCTATAGACGAACATTACCACATCAGCATCTTGCTCTATAGATCCAGACTCTCTCAAATCTGAAAGTAAAGGTTTTTTATCATCTCTTTGTTCCACAGCTCTAGATAATTGAGATAATGCTAAAACTGGTACTGATAATTCTTTAGCAAGCGCTTTTAAGCCTTGAGTTATTTCTGATATTTCTTGAACCCTTCCATCTTTAAAGTTTGATGCCTTCATCAGTTGAATATAATCAATTACTATTAGTTCCAATCCATGTTTTCTTTTAATTCTTCTCGCTCTATTACCTAAAGCAGCTATGCTAATTGCTGGAGTTTCATCGATGTACAAAGGTAGTTCAGCAATATTCTTCGATGTATCAATAAATTTATCAAACTGTTCTTCTGAAATTTTACCTCTCCTAATGTCATTTGATTTTATTTCAGATTGTTCAGCAAGTATTCTTGTTGATAATTGCTCAGATGACATTTCTAATGAAAAAAAAGCAATCGATGATTTTTTATTTTGTTCTTGAATTTTTTTAGCTGCATAAAAGGCTATGTTAGTTGCTAAAGCAGTTTTACCCATTGAGGGTCTTCCCGCTATAATAATCAAGTCAGATTTATGCAATCCACCTAATCTTTCATCTAAATCAATTAGACCAGTAGGAACTCCTACAATTCCTTCATCATTTTTGTATGCGTTAGAAGCCATTTCAATAGTTTGACGCATAGCTTCATCAAATTTAATTATCGATGAATTAAAAGAGCCTTTTTCTGCTAATTCGTATAAAGCCTTTTCTGAATTTTCGATAATTTTTTGTCCATTTAGTTCGATGTCATTTAACTTAACATCTTCGATGGTATCTTTTGAAATTTTGATTAATTCTCTTTTGACAAACAAATCATATACAATTTTTGAATATTCAATACTTTGTCTGGAAGATGTTGAAAATTTTGTAATTTTAACTAAATAATCAGGTATGTTTAATTCATCTTTTTCATTTTCAAAATAATTTTTCAGAGTTATGGGATTTGCTAACATGCCACCAAAAATTAGCTTTTCAATAGCTTCATAAATTTTTTGATGCATTGGATCATAAAAATTTTTACTCGATATAATAAGATTAATTTCATCAAATATTTCATTAGATACTAAAATAGATCCAATAATTGCCTGTTCCGCTTCTATGTTATTTGGTTGTTCGTTAGATTTTGTTTCAACTAAGTTTAGTTTCTGAACCATTATTAAAAATTTATTCTACTATCGCTTTGTTAACAAGTAATAAAATGATCTGGGGAAAAAATTGTATAATTATTTATTATCTTCTTCTACAACACTTATTTTAATTAATGACTGAACATCGGAATGTAAATTTATTACTACCTTAAATACTCCTGTAGTTTTAATTTCTTTAATAGGTTGTATTAGCGATGTATGTATATCCACATCCATTTTTTCTTTAATTATTTTTGAAATTTCCGTAGGTTTAACTGAACCGTACAGTTCTTTGTTTTCGGTGCAAAGTTTTTTAACAATAAACTCTTTGTTGTTTATTAATTCAGAAATTTGTTTTGCTTCCTTTTTTTTATCTAAATCTTTTTTATTAAGTTCACTTTTTATTTTAGATACTTGATCTATATTTGTTTTAGACGCAAATAGTGCTTTTTTTTTTGAAATTAGATAATTTCTAGCATACCCTCTCTTTACATCAATTATGTCACCTATTGATCCAACTTTTCTTAAATTTTCTAGTAAAATTACTTTCATTATATTAAAGCCAAATTTCTCGCTCTTTTAATGGAAATAGATAGTTCCCTTTGTTTTTTTTGACTAACATTCGTTATTCTAGAAGATATTATCTTACCGTTTTCTGTAACATATCTTTTTAACAGTTTAATATTTTTGTAATCTACTTTCGGCGCACCTTTAATCGATAATGGACAAGATTTTTTAAATTTAAATTTATTATTTTGAAAAATACTTAATTTAGCAAAATTACTTTGTTTATTTTTTTTATTATTTCTTTTTTTCATATTTTATTTTTTTATGTTTTCTTTTTCTTTTTCTGAAAAATATTTTGATTCTAAATCAAATTTTTTTACCTTAATTGTAAGAAATTTAAGTAAATTTTTATCTAATTTCTCATTTTTTTCTAGTTCATTTACAGTCTTGCCATTACCTTCAATTTTAAAGTGAATATAGTTACCTTTTCTATTTTTTTTTATAATATAAGAAAGATTCATCAAACCCCAATTTTCCGAAGTTACAATTTTGCCATCATTGCTTTCTATAAGTTTGGCATATTTCTCTTTTATTTGATTCATTTGAGATGTAGATACATCTTGTCTAGCGATAATAGTGTGTTCGTAAAAATTCATTTGTCTAAAAAAAGAGGATATACTATCTATATAATTTAAATACAATAGTTAAAAATATAAAAAAAATATGTTTTCTATAGTTTTTCCCGGTCAAGGATCACAAACAGTTGGAATGGCAACAGATCTTTATAATCAATATACCTATATTAAGGAACTTTTCCAAAAGGCCGATCATGAGGTTGGTTATTCATTAAGCAAGATTATACTTCAAGGTCCCCAGGAAAAGTTAAATCAAACAGAAATCACTCAACCAGCAATCTTTTTAGTTAGTTTTTCAATATTTCAAATGCTTAAAAGAGAGAGTAATTTTGATTTAAACAAAATTCAATATTTTGCTGGTCATTCTTTAGGAGAGTATTCAGCATTAGTATGCAATGGTTCTTTAAAGTTTGAAGAGGCAATTAGACTTTTAAAAATTAGAGGTAGAGCTATGCAAAACGCTGTACCCAATGGAAGTGGAGGAATGATAGCTGTTTTGGGTGTAAGCTCTGATCAAATTGAAGAATTATTAAAGGAAAATATAAATAAATATAATTGTTTTATTGCAAATGATAATTCCACTGGTCAAATCGTTGTCAGTGGTATGAATAAATGTGTAGAATTATTTAGTGAAGATTTAAAAAAAAAATCAATAAAAAATATTAAACTACCAGTAAGCGCTCCCTTTCATTGCAAGCTAATGAATTCCGCTACAACAATTATGCATAACGAAATTAATAAAATTAATTTCTTGAGTCCTGAAAAACCTATTATTTCAAATGTTACTGCAAAAGAAACTAAACAAATAGATGAGATTAAAGATTTGTTAGTTAAACAGATTGAGAGTCCAGTTAGATGGCGAGAAAGTGTGATTTACATGAAAAATAATGGAATAACAAAAGTTCTTGAAATCGGACCAGGAAAAGTATTATCTGGACTAATAAAAAGAATTGATAGATCTATTTCTACAGTTTCTATAAATTCAATTAAAGATTTAGATGCAATAAATTAAATGATTAATTTTAAAAACAAAAAAATTTTGATTACTGGAGCCACAGGCGGCATTGGTAAGGCTCTTGTAGATAAATACCTATCTTTAGACGGCAGTGTACTAGCAACAGGTACCAATACTGATAAATTAAATAATCTAAAAAAAGAGTTTCCAAGAATTAATATTTTAAAATTTGATATTTCTGAACATGATAAAATTGAAGAATTTGTTGAAAACGTAACTTCCCAGTTAACTGGTTTAGATATACTTGTAAATAATGCGGGTATCACAATAGACAATCTTTCATTAAGAATGAAAACTGAAGAATGGCAAAAAGTTATAAATATTAATTTAACTTCCACATTTCTTTTATCCAAGTTTGCAATAAAAAAAATGTTGAAGAATAAATATGGTAGAGTAGTAAACATTTCTTCAATAGTTGCTCATACAGGAAATATCGGACAAGCTAATTATGCGGCTTCAAAATCAGGAATGATTGGAATGACAAAATCACTTGCGATCGAGTATGCAAAAAAAAATATAACTGTAAATTGTGTATCTCCTGGTTTTATACAATCAAATATGACAGACAAAATTATTGAGTCAATCAAAGCCGTTTTGACGTCTAGAATAGCCATGGGAAAACTGGGTAGTGGAGAGGATGTTGCTAATTCAGTTGCATTTTTATCCTCTGATTCAGCCTCATATATTACAGGAGAAACATTGCATGTGAATGGAGGTATGTATTTTAGTTGACAAACAAAACATATTATTTATTAAGAAATAATTAAATAAAGGATAAAAATGTCAGAAGAAATTTCAAGCAAAGTAAAAAAAATTGTTGCAGATCATTTAGGTATTGACGAAGCAAAAGTTACAGATGAAGCAAGTTTTATAGACGACCTCGGAGCAGACAGTTTAGACACTGTAGAACTAGTAATGGCTTTTGAAGAGGAATTTGGATCAGAAATAAGCGACAGTGAGGCTGAAAAAATTTTAACTGTTGGCGATGCAATTAAATTTATAGAGAGCAAAGCCAATTAAAATAAATGTCGATTAAAAACCAGGGGACGATGATCATAATATCATCTCCTTCTGGAGCAGGAAAAACAACATTAACAAAATTATTATCTGAAAGACTGAATTTTCACATATCTATATCCCACACCACGAGAAAGCCTAGAGAGAATGAGATTGAAGCTAAAGATTATTTTTTTTTAAGCGAAAAAGAATTTCAAGAAATGGTTATCAAAGATCGTTTTATTGAATACGCAAAAGTGTTTGATAATTTTTATGGGACTTCAAAAGATCAAGTAATTGAAAAACTGAAAAGTGGTAAAAATGTTATTTTTGATATCGATTGGCAAGGTGCCAAGCAGATCAGAGAAAAAAAACTAAAATTTAATTTATTAACTTTCTTTGTGCTACCACCATCCAAAGAAGAGTTAATAAAAAGATTATCTAACAGAGAAAAGGAAAATAGCTCAATAATTCAAAGAAGAATGAGAGACTTTGATAATGATGTTAAGCATTGGATAGATTATGATTGTGTTGTTGTTAACGATGACAAAGAAGAATGCTTTAATGAAATTAACAAGAATATAAATAGTTTTAATAATGGCGCAAGGCTAGATAACAAAAAAGAATATATTCTTGAACATATTGAAAAACTAACCAATTAATCTTTCATAAGCAAGAGTGATCTCGGCATATATTTTGTAAGATATATTTTGCGGTCTTAAATTTAGATCAAGTATTTTTAGTAGTTCATTTTCATTTTTATCTTTAAATAAAATTTTAAAGGGTTTTTTAATTTTTTTTCTTCTTTGGCTAAAAAAAATTTTTGTTACATTTTCAAAATTTTTAATATCTTTAATTCTTAAATTATTATTCTTTGGACTAAATTTCAGCAAAGTACTTTTTATTTTAGGCCTAGGATAGAAACATTCAGGACTTATATCTACAATCTTTTTTATATCAAAAAAAGTTTGAGAAATTACTGATAATCTACCATAATTTTTTGTATTAATTTTGGCAATAATTCTGTCAGCAACCTCTTTTTGAAACATTAAAATTAAAAATTTTACATTATTATTTATGTAATTGTCTTTTATTATTTTTACCAATATCTGAGTAGAAATATTGTAAGGAAGGTTTCCAAATATTATAATTTTGCTATTATCTGCTATTTTTTCATCATATTTAAGAAAATCATTATTTATAATATTTATATTTTCACCAAACTTATCATTTAAGTTTTTTGCCAAATTATTATCTTTTTCAACAACTAATATTTTTTTTGGTTTTTTTTTTATTAAATATTCTGTCAAATTTCCTGAGCCTGGACCAATTTCTAAAAGAATATCATTTTTATTAATTTCAACAACTTCAGAGATTTTAGATAAAATATTTTTATCAACTAAAAAATTTTGACCTAAACTTTTCTTAAAATTAGTTTTCATTTTATTATTTTAAAAATAATAAACATTGAATCATGCTTTCAGGATTAGAGATGTTTTTGCCCAAGTCTTTAACGTTAGGACCATGGTCTGGAGATAATCTAATAAAATCTAATCCTAGAGTTATATTTATAGCATTATATTCATGTATAGTTTTCATAGGTGTTAAAACTTGATCATGATACATTCCAATTATAACATCAAATTTATCTCTGATATTTTTTATAAAAAGGGTATCTGCAGCAAAAGGTCCATTTATTTTATAACCTTTTTTTTTTAATTTTTTAATTGCTGGTTTTATAATTCTGTCTTCTTCGTTATCTGTATACTTTGATTCACAATGTGGATTTAATCCAGTGATAGCAAAATTTATTTTTTTTTTAAAAAATTTAATTTTATAAAATTCATTAATTGTTTTTACGTTACTAATTATTTTATTTATTGTAATTTTTTTACTTACTTGCTTTAAAGGAACGTGAGTAGTTATCGGACTTATAGATAGGTTTTTATTATAAATTAACATAACTTCCTTTGAGTATTTATCGTTTAATTTTGATAGATATTCTGTAATACCAATAAGATTTTTTACATTAAAATGGGATTTTGAAATTGGTCCATTAATTAGACCAGCTATTTTAATTTTTTTGGATATACGTAAGGCAGTTTTAAAACAATTTGTTATATAAGAAGTGGATTTTATACTTAGTTTATCGAACGGCTTTTTAAATCTATATTTTATATTTAAAATATTTATACTATTATTATCCAATCTATGCTTGAATAGACTATCTTCCTCCAATATTTTAATTTTAAACTTATAATTAAGTTTTTTCATTTGTTGAACTAATAGGTCAGCAGATCCGATTAAAATTATAGGTCTTCTGATGTTTTTAATTTTTTTATTTTTTAATGATTTAAAAAAAATTTCACTAAAAATACTATTTGGTTCTCCTGACACTATTATTATTGGTTTAATATTACTTGATTTCTGCATTTTTAGAAATTTTATTAAAGTATAAAGTTGAAAATTGATTTAGCTGATTATTTTTTTCTTTTAAAATCATTTTTTCTTTTTCTTTACTTATATCTATTACCTTTTTTGTTTTTCTAGACTCATTTAGTTTAAGAATTAAAAAGCCATTTGAAATTTGAATAGGCTTTGTAACTTCTTGAATTTTCATATTTTTTAAACTTTTATTTATTTTTTCATTAAGCTGACTTTCAGATATCCATCCGATATTTCCTTTTTTATTTAAAGTGTTTTCATTATAAATTATGGCACTACTTTCAAAACCGTCGATTTCAATGCTCTGATAGATTTTTTTACTTTTTTCTTCAAATTCTAATTTATCTTTGGCTGAAAAAATAATTTCTGATAGGTTGTATTCATTTTGTAGCGCATCATTGGATATCTTTTTTAAATTATTGTTAATCTTTTTAATATTAATATCTACTTGATAATTAAATTTTTCAAATATTAGTTTGTTCCAGTATGCTTCAATTTTAATTGATTCTTTTATATTTTCTAAAATAAGACTATTAGTTTTTACAAAATTAATAAAATCATTTTCACTTTTAAAATTATTATTTTTTAAAAACATTTCGAAACTAGATTTTACATATTCATCTTCTTTTTCTATTTCAAAAAATTTTTGTATTTCTATAAGTTTGATCTTCTCATTAACTAAAGAATTTAAGGCAAAAGAATTAAGTTTTTTTTTTTCTACATTAGCTAATTTTTCATTTAAAGAAGTTAAAAAAACTATTTGATTTTTTAAATCAATATTAGTTATAATCTCATTACCTACTATTTTAATTATTTTTATCTCATTAGACATTAAAATAGTCGGATGAACTAAAAAAATAATTAAAATAATCAATTTTTTAATTTTATTCATAATTAATCTTTAAAGTTTTTAGATTGAAAGTTTTGAAAAGGAACAATTGTTATATTAAAAAATAAAGATTCATTTGGTTTTAAGTCTTCATCTCTGTAGTATTCTTTTTTGTACTGTAATGATGCCGTCAAACAATCATTTTTATATTGATAAATTAGATCATAAAATTCAGTTAAATTTTTAAGTTTATTTTCTCTAGCAGAAAATATTATTGAATTTTCATCGTCAAATTTATACTCTGTTTTATTAGACAAATAACTTGTACCACCACGTATTTTACTTTCTTCTAAAAATTCAAAACTTGTTATAAAATTATTGATACTAAACTCTGCCTCTATAAAATTATAATTAACGTCCTTGTAGTTATTGTCTAACGAAAATTTATAGTTTAAATTAAAATTGTCAGTAAAATTTATTTTTGCACTTCCAAAAAGATCAGATGATTTTTGATTTAATGATGATTTTATAGGAAGATCATCGTTTATATCATCTCTCAAAACAGTTGCTAGATTAAGATTAAATAGCTGTCTATTATTTAAATTAAATAATTTGTACTCATTTCCAATTGTTATAGATTGGCCTCCCTCAACTATCTCATTACTTCCAACTCTGTTAACAGTGAAAATATTTTCTGTATCTATAGTTTTGTCCTCGTTAGCTATATTTGCAGTTTTATTAGGACTGTATCTTAATGATAATGTAGGAATTAAAATTGATTTATATTTTTTTGTCTCTTTCTTTAATGGCAATGATGATTTTAATAAAGTTTCACCAAGTATTTTTAATTTTTCCTCTTCTTGTGAGGCAACCTTATTTTGTGAATTTACATTTTTAAATAGAGCAATAATCTCATTTTTAAAACCATAGTTAGAATATAAGTCCTTATTTATTGTAAAATTATTTACAATTTTTCCCTCATATGAATTTGTATCATATTGTCTTTGAAATCCACTTGATTGGATAGAAAAATCTAAACTTCCAAATATATCTTTTTCAAAACTGTTAAAATACGAATAAGCAGGATATACATATTCATATTTATCACTTCCTATCGATACAGTTGTATCTTCATACAATGAAGCACTTAAATTTAAATTTGACCTTTCCCAATTACCAGTAAAATTAATGCTATTATTTAAAGTTGAATTATTACTTATCAAAGGTGATTGAATTTCATATGCTTTTAAATAACTTTCATCAGAGCTTTTTTGTAATTGAACTTCTAAAATACTAGAATCAAAATAATCATAATTTAAGTTTACTCTTGAATTTGAAAAAAAATGCAATTTAGTTTCTTTAGAACTATCTTCTTGGTTAATATCACTCTTACCAAAACTTAAATCGAATATATGGTTAGAGTTTTTACCAACCTGTCTATATTCATTTTGTAGTATAAAATTTTCGCCTTCGTAAAATTTAGGTTTAAAAGTTAGATCTTTGTTGTCATCTAGCACTTTAAAGTAAGGTAAATAAAATGATAAACCAAAATTATTGGAACTTGTAATTCTAGGAGCAAGAAAACCAGATTGACGTTTAACAGTTGGATCCGGATGAAAGAATTTTGGAAAATATAAAATTGGAACATCGTATAAGGACAACCAAGAATTTTTATAATTTATTGTTTTTTTTATTTTATCATGTTTTACCTCTTCTGCTTTAATGGTCCACGGAGGACATCCATCTCTTTTTTTACACGTGGTAAATATTCCCTTATTAATTGTAGTTTTTTTACTATCATCATAAATTTGTAATCCCGCTACTCTTGGATCATTATTGATATTTCCAAATGAAGATTTGTTAAAATATCCTTTAACATCTTTACCCAATAATACTTTTTTTTCTAAATCGTAAATTCCTTTCTTAATATAATATTTATTACTTAAATTATCGAAGTATTCTAAATTTTCACCAGATATTATTTTTTTATTAATTTTTAAATGAAAATTATCAATATTAATAAAATTTTCACTATCGACATCTATTTCGGTTCTATCTTTTGAATTAACTAAATCTTTTTTAGTATTATAGATAAGATTATTTGATTTAAGAAAATATTTATTTTCTAATTTTGCAGTGGTTAAACCTTTTGAAAGTATTTGACCAGTATTTTCAAAATATTCAATTTCGTTAGAAAAAATTATAACTTTTTTAATTTTGTTAATAACTCTTATATTTCCTAAAGCTTTAAGATATTTTTTATTTTTTTCATAAAAAACTTCATCAGCATTTATGATCATTCCAGATTTTGTTTTTATGACCACATCTTCTTTTCCAATAAGTATATTACCTTCATTTTCAAACTCGATGATCTTACTGGTAATTTCTATTTCTTCAGAATATGAAAATGCCGTTAAGCCAAAAAAAATTATTAAAATATAAGTTAAAAAATTATTTCTCATTTATTTTAATTATTCCTATAAAACAAAACATACTTAAAATTAAATATGGCAATAATACAGATATATTTACCGGCAGATTTCCATTACTTCCTAATAAATTAATAAAGTAATTTATATAGTATATTATTGCAGAAAGCATAATTCCTATAACTAAATTATAAATTTTTGATTTATTGTATTTGATATTAAGCATCAAAATAGATGATAAAATAGTCATGATTACCAAATATATCGGAAAACTAAATAATCTTAATTTGTGAGATATTATTTCATTTAAAGAATAGCCCAATTTTTTATAGTCAGCGTCCATCCTATAGAGTTCCCAGATTGTTAAAGAGCTTAAATTTTCAAATAAATTATTTATTCTTTCTAGGTTAAAATTTGATTTTAAGATTAAATTTTTTTTTTCATTAGTTAATTTTTCATCATATGAAACTATAGCGTTATTTATTATCCAATTAAAATTTTTTATATCTATTTCTTCTGCGTATATATTTTTAATAAAGTTAAAATCTTTATCATACTGTGTAATTGTAGTTTTTTTTAAATAATGATCGTTTATTTTCTCAGAATTAATAATGTTAATTTTATCGTCTACTATATCCTTAATCCATAAGCCATTTTCTGTTATGACTGCTAAATATTGCTTATCCTTGCTGTAAGAATTTTTTATTTCTAGATAAGTGTGTTTAAGCTGTGATGAAATATTATAAAAAATTAAAACCACTAAAACACCTAATACTAAAGAGATAAACGATAAGTAATAAATTATACTGCTATTTTTAATACCAGAGTGTTTAAAAGTTAATAATTCATTTTTTTCTATAAGTTCAAGAAAAAAAAATTGTGTAGATATTAAGAATATAAAAGGAAGTAATTGGTAAAAGACTGATGGAGTATTTAAAAAAGTTAGAAGAATTGGTGTAAAAAAACTTTCATTTGTATCTTTGAAAAAATTAAGTTCTTCAAAAATACTTATAATAAAAACAAGGGAGAAAAATACCGCTGAAACTCTAATAAACGTTTTAGCAAATTTTGATAATATTAGGCTTTGATATGTTTTAATATACATTTTTTTTTAACTTTAAATTTAAATAAATAAAAATTGATAAACTAAAAATAAAAGGGATAATTGAAAATATTGTTCCATATACAACATTAATTCCAGAATACTTTGTTATTATTTCAGAAAAAATAATTATAAGGAGTGAAAATAAGAAGACAAAAACTTTTTGTTTATTGAATCCGGGTTGATCTTTTGATTTCAGTAAAAGTAAACATGAAATTAATGCAAGTATAGGTATATAAAACGGAGTAATTAATCTTTTTAAAATTTCTTGCTTCAAATCTTTAAATACTGCATTTTTACAAATATATTTATTAAAAATTAAAAATTCGGCATCAAAATTTTCCTTTAAATTTAAATAACATTTTATCAAAGCTCTAGTGCTATACTCTTGAATTTTTGGAGTTGTTATTGTTGTAGTTTTATATTTAGATAAATTAAATTCCGTAGAGTTAAAATTAACAACATTTAATTTATGTTTCTTAATTTCGTTGATAATAGAAACTCTATTAAATTTTCTATCTTTAACTACATTAGAAATTTCTCCCTCATTATAATTTACAAAACCAAGACTTTTAATTTCAGTTAACCATATATTTTTATTTCGAAATTTATTGTTTTCATTTAAATTTCTTTGAACATCTTCAAAACTATTATTTTTCAATTCATCTAGTATTTTTTTATATTTTTTTTTGCCATGACCTTCACTTTCGCTCTTAAAAAAAATACTTGATACATTATATTGTTGGATTGTTTGATTTAAAATTCTGCCATTATTCAATGATAATATATTTGTATTATTTATTTTTTTTATTTCTCCATTTTTTGCAAAAATCATTTGAGAATTTGTTTCACTTATTTTATCTTTTAAAAAAATATTGTTAAATTTTCCGTTGTCATCAATATTATCAACATAGATAGTTAAGTCGGATACAGTATCATTAAACCTTTTCTCATTAATTAGACTTGCAAAGTAATCCAAATCAGATGTTCTTATGAATGACCTTGCTGAGTCTTGAAAGTATGGAACTATGAATAGGTTAAGTAAAGATAAACAAAATAAATATAGAAATGAAAACTTTGCAATAAATTTTATAAAATCTATTTTTTGAATTCCGTTAAGCCAAAATATTTGTAATTCATTTTTTTCTTCAATTCTGATGATTGAGTAAAAAATTGATATAAAAAATATAAAAGGTAATATTCTTGCTATTATTTTTGGCAAGGTAAAAAGGGTAAACATAAAATAAATTTTAAATCCGTGTCCATCCTCAGAAACCAAGTCCAGATAGTTTACAGCTTGAATTACCCACACAATTACAGCTATACTTAGAATTACAGATAAAAAAAAGTTTGTAAAATCTTTAAAAAATTTATAAAAGGCTAATCTTCCCATTGAAATATTTATAAAATGAACATATATAAAATTCAACTTTAAGTATATATCAAGATAATGATTCAATTAAATAAAAAATATTCAGGATTTAATAGTCTTACAAATGACCGTACAAACGTAATCTTTTCTAATGAAAATAGTCAACTAGACGATTTAACCAACTCTTTAACCCAAAATGAAAAAGATTTTATAAAAAAGAAGATCAAAAATAGAAAAAAAGATAGTAAATTTTTATTGTTTGATTTGAATAACAAAATTCAAACAATAATCATTTTAATTAATAAAAAGCTTTCTATTTTAGATGTTCAAAAAATGGGAGCAGAGTTTTACCTATTTTTAAATATCAATCATTTAGATAGAATTACAATTTATAACAACAACAGAATAGTTCAGAATAATAATTTAATTGAGCATTTTATCCATGGAATAAAATTAAAATCCTATAGTTTCGATGCATACAAATCTAAAAAAATTAAAAAAAAAGTATTTATTAATTTAATTACTAAAAATAAAAAAATTGACAATGTAATTTCTAAAAAATTAAACGCATTATTGGAAGGTATAAATTTCACGAAAGATCTAGTTTCCGAACCTGGTAATATTCTGCATCCAGACGAATATGTAAAAAGATTAATTAAATTAAAAAAAATTGGTTTAAAAATTACTGTATATGATAAAAAAAAACTAAAAAAACTAGGATGTAATGCATTGCTTGGAGTGGGACAAGGCAGTATTAGGGGCTCATATTTGGTAACTTTAGAATGGAGAGGTAAAAATAAATCAAAAGTAAAACCATTAGCGTTTGTAGGAAAAGGAGTTTGTTTTGATACAGGGGGCATTTCTTTAAAGCCTGCTAAGTTTATGGAAGATATGACATATGATATGGCTGGCTCAGCGGTTGTTGTTGGGTTGATGAAAAATTTTGCTTTAAAAAAGTCGAAGATAAATGCAGTTGGAGTAGTTGGTTTAGTTGAAAATATGCCTGGTGGAAATGCGCAAAGACCTGGGGATATAGTCAAATCTTTTAGCGGAAAATCAATTGAGGTTTTAAATACAGATGCAGAAGGAAGATTAGTACTTGCTGATGCAATCACATTTACAGAAAAAAGATTTAAACCAAGTTTCATTATAGATTTAGCAACTTTAACTGGAGCAATAATTGTCTCATTAGGATCTGAGTATGCTGGTTTGTTTTCTAATAATGACAAAATTTCAAAAGAAATTTTTGAAGCAGGTGAAAAGGTTGATGAAAAAGTATGGAGATTACCATTGCATAAAAATTATGATAAACTTTTAAATTCAAAAAACGCTGATATGCAAAATATAAATTATGTTGGAGGTGCAGGGTCCACAACTGCTGCGCAATTTTTACAAAGATTCATATTAAATAATACACCGTGGGCTCACTTAGATATAGCAGGAATGGCTTTTTCAAAATATGGAGGAGCTTTAAACGCAAGCGGCGCAACCGCTTATGGAGTGAGACTATTAAGTAAATTTGTTGAAGATAATTACGAATAATGGAAAGAACTTTATCTATAATAAAACCAGATGCTGTTGAAAGGGATTTGATTCAAAAAATCAAAGACGAATTTTTAAACAACAGTTTTAAAATTGTAAATGAAAGAAAAATACATATTACAAAACAAGAGGCGGAAAAATTTTATAAAGTTCACGAAACAAAGCCATTTTATAGCGATTTATGCGATTATTTATCATCAGGGCCGATTGTAGTTATGATACTAGAAAAAGAAAACGCAATTTTAGATAACAGAAAACTCATGGGAGCTACCAATCCAACGGAGGCAGAAGAAGGCACAATAAGAAAAAAATATGGAATCTCAATAGATAAGAATTCTGTGCATGGATCTGATAGTTTAGATAATGCAAAAATTGAAATAAATTTTTTTTTTAAAGATTAGTTAAAATTTTTTCAATTGTTTTTGGGTATAACAAATGTTCCTGTTTCAATATTTTTTTTGATAAGCTTATTTCATTATCATTTTTTAATACTCTAACTTTTTTTTGAGCTAAAATTTTTCCAGAGTCAAGTTTTTCAGTTACTAAATGTACAGTACAACCAGAATAAATTTCCTTGTTTTTTAATACACGCTTGTGTGTATTTAGTCCTTTATACTTAGGTAGTAAAGATGGATGAATATTTAAAATAGTACCATTAAAGTTTTTAATAAAAGATTTAGATAAAATTTTCATAAAACCAGCTAAAGCTATAAACTTAATCTTTTTTTTATTTAAATACTTCAATATTTTTTTTTCTGCAAGTTTTTTATTTTTAAAATTAATTACTAACTGTTGAATTTTATTCATTTTTGTAAAATTTAATCCAGTAGCATTTTTGTTGTCACTCACTACAAATGAGATTTCAAATGTTGAATTTTTTTTACTAAATTTAATTAAAGATTTTAGATTACTTCCTCTCCCTGATATAAAAACTGCAATTTTATTTTTTTTACCAATCAATTTTACCATTAAGAGATACTTTATTTTTTGAACTTAATATTTTTCCAATATAATATGGTTTATATTTTTTCGAAAATATCTTTTGAACAGAATTTATTTTACTTTTTTCAACAATAATACAAAACCCAACCCCACAATTAAAAGTTTTTAACATTTGATCATTGGATACACCCATACTTTTTAACCATTTAAAAATTTTTGGAACCTTAATAGTATTTAAATCAATTTCTGCTGTAAGGTTTTTTGGAATTACCCTCTTGATATTATCAACAAGTCCACCTCCGGTTATATTAGCGCAACCATTAATTAAATTGTGTTTATTTAAGCGCATAATTTCTTTCACATATATTGCAGTTGGTTTTAATAATTCTTTTTTAAAAAAATTGCTATTTTTTATATTTATTTTCTTTACTTTTAATACATGTCTTACTAGTGAGAAACCATTTGAATGCAAACCATTAGACGGAACCGCTAATATAATATTATTTTTTTTTATTTTGTTTATTATAATATTTTTTTCATCAACTATTCCCACAGAAAATCCAGCAATATCAAATTTGCCTTTTGCGTAAGTTCCAGGCATTTCTGCCGTTTCTCCTCCAACAAGCTGACAACCAGAAATATTACATCCAGTTATTATTCCTTTTAAAATTGATTTTAATTTTTTCTGATCTATTTTATTTATAGAAATATAATCTAAAAACACCAAAGGTTTTGCTCCCTGAACGATAAGATCGTTCACACACATTGCTACCAAGTCGACGCCAATTGTATCAAATTTATTAAAAGTATTAGCAATTTCAATCTTAGTTCCAACCCCATCCGTACTAGTAGCTAGATAAGGTTTTTTGTAGTTTTTAGATATTTTTGTTAAAGAGGCAAAACTTCCAATATTATTAGTACCTCTTTTTTTTGATTTTTTAGTTTGTAATGATATAAATTTCACAAAATTGTCAGCAGCTCTAATATTAACGCCACTTTTTTTATATGTTAGTTTTTTGCTCATAAATTTTATGAATTTTTTAAAAAATTACAAAAAATATTTATACATATCTTTTTTCGTTTTAGTTTTATTTTTAATAAAGTTTTCCACAAGTAATGTTTATGCAAATATTTATAAAATTGAGGATATAAACGTTAAAGAACCTTATGATGTGAATTTTGATAAAACAAAGGTTGTAGATAAAGCATTTAAAATAGCTTTTCGTGAGCTAATAAAGAAAACAATCAAAACTAAAAATATAAAACTAGTTGATAATATTAAGATAGAAGAAATAAAAAAACTAATCGATTCTTTTGAAATAATAGATGAAAATTTTGTCAATAAGAACTATTCAGCTTTATTCAATGTATCATTTGAAAAAAAAAAATTTCTCAATTATTTGATAAAAAAAAACATTTTTTCTTCAATACCGATCCAAAAAAAAATTTTTCTAATTCCTATTTATATAAATTTAGAAGAAAATCAGATCTTATTATTTAGTGAAAATAAATTTTATTTAAATTGGAATAAGCAAATTCAAAAGCACCATTTACTTAATTACGTTTTACCAAATGAGGAACTGGATGATCTTGTTGTCATAAAAAAAAACATAAAAAATATTGAGGAATATGATTTTAAAGAGATAATTAATAAATATGAGTTATATGACCATATAATTTTATTTATTTATGAAAATGATCAAAATTTAAATACTCTAACAAAGATTAATTTAAATAATAAAACTTATATTTTAAGAAATAAATTTCCGAAAGTGTCTGAAGACAATCTAAGTACAATTAATTTATTAAAAAATAGTTATGAAGATCAATGGAAAGATCTAAATATCATAAATACGTCTATTAAGCTGAAAATAAAATTAAATATTAAAGCTAATGATTATAAAAAAATTAATTTTCTTGAGCAATACCTAAATAAAATGGATTTAGTAAATAATTTCAAGATAGACATGTTTACAAATGAGGATGTTGTGTATGAAATAATATACAACGGAACACCAGATAAATTTTTATTTGAGTTTGAAAAAGAGGATATAAAAATAGATATTTCCAAAGATTTATGGGAAATAAAATAATAAATGAAAAACATTAATCAATTAATATTTAATTTTAAACATAAAAAAAATTTTAACTTTGATGATTTTTATGTATCCAAAAGTAATTACTATGCGTATAAAATTATTGAAAAATGGCCTAAATGGGAAAAAAATATTCTAAATATTTATGGAGAAAAATATTCAGGAAAATCACATTTGGTAACTATCTTTATTGAAAAAAATAAAGCTATTAAAGTCGATAAAATTATCAACGACGAAAATTTTTTTAAAAAAATTAAAACATATGAAAATATAGTAATTGACAACTTAAATCCTGATATAAAAGAAGAAATATTATTTTCTCTTTTTAATGTTGTAGATCAAGATAACAAATATTTAGTAATTAATTCAAATAAACCAATTAACGAAATTAATTTTAAATTAAATGATCTAAAATCAAGATCAAAAAACTGCTTATTTGCTAAAATTGAAAAACCAGATGATGAATTAATGTTTGCATTAATTTTAAAAAGTTTTTCTGATAAACAAATTTCAGTAGATAAAAAAGTTATTGATTTTATTATTAAAAGAATAGATAGATCTTATAGTAAAATCTTTGAATTTATATATAAAATTGATGAATTGAGTCTAAAAAAAAAAGACCAATAAATTTAAAAACAATTAAGGAATTATTGTAGGTATAATTTGAGCAAATACAGATCACATACTTGTGGAGAATTAAACATTAGTCATGATAAAACAAAAGTAATCTTAAGTGGATGGATACATAAAAAAAGAGACCATGGGAATTTACTTTTCTTAGACTTAAGAGATAATTATGGGTTAACCCAATGCGTAATTGATAATAAAAACAAAAATTTTTCCTTATTAGAGAAACTTCAGTTAGAGACAGTTGTTATGATTAAAGGAACTGTTCTGTGCCGATCAAGTGAAACAATAAATAAAGAGCTAGAAACAGGTGAGATTGAAGTATCTATAGAGTTTATTGAAATATTAAGTCATACTAAAGAACTTCCATTGCCAATATTTTCAGATCAAGAGTATTCTGAAGAAATTAGATTAAAATATAGATTTTTAGATTTAAGAAGAAAAAAAATTCATCAAAATATTATACTAAGATCCAAAGTTATCTCGTTTATTAGAGAAGAGATGAGTAAAAAAGGATTTTTAGAATTCCAAACTCCTATTCTTACCTCGTCCAGTCCAGAAGGTGCTAGAGATTTTCTGGTGCCAAGTAGATTAAATCCTGGAAAATTCTATGCGTTACCACAAGCACCACAACAGTTTAAGCAACTTATAATGATGTCTGGTTTTGATAAATATTTTCAAATTGCTCCTTGCTTCAGGGATGAAGATGCAAGATCTGACAGAAGCCCTGGTGAATTTTATCAATTAGATATGGAAATGTCTTTTGTTGAACAAGAAGATGTCTTTAATGTTATTGAGGAACTTTTAATTGATCTTTTTTCAAAATTTTCCAAAAACAAAATACTAGCTAAAAAATTCCCAAGAATTACATACGAAAATGCAATGTTAAAATATGGAACAGACAAACCAGATTTGAGAAATCCTTTAATGATTAATGAGATTACAGAAATTATAGAAAGAGATGATGTAAAATTTGATATATTTAAAAAATTAATTAAATCAGGAAACTTTGTTAGGGCAATAGTAACCAAGAATACAAAAGATAAGCCAAGAAGTTTTTTTGATAATATTGACAAATGGGCAAAAGAAAGTGGTGGAAAAGGGCTAGCTTATTTTACATTAGAAAAAAATAAAGCCATTACTGCGAAAGGTCCAATTGGAAAATTTTTTTCAGAAGAGTCTTTAAAAGAAATAATGAAAAAAACAGGAGCAGAAATAGGTGATAGTATTTTTATGGCTTGTGGAAAAAAAAAAGAAATTGAACAATTGTTGAATTTATCAATTAAAAAACTAGGTGAAGAATTAAACTTAGTAAACACAAATACATTTGCTTTCTGTTGGATTGTTGATTATCCATTATTTGAATTAGACGAATTAACCAACAAGATAAAATTTAGTCATAATCCATTTTCAATGCCACAAGGAGATTTGAAAAATCTGGAATTTTCAGATCCGTTAAAGATGAAAGCATATCAATATGATATTGTTTGTAACGGTATTGAGCTTTCATCTGGTGCAATTAGAAATCATATACCTGAGCTTATGTATAAATTATTTGAAATCGCAGGATATTCTAAAAATGTAGTTAAAGAAAAGTTTAGTGGAATGATTAATGCCTTGAATTATGGTGCACCACCTCATGGTGGCATTGCACCAGGAATTGATAGAATAGTTATGTTATTAGCTAATGAAAAAAATATTAGAGAAGTTACCATGTTTCCAATGAATCAAAATGCTCAAGATCTAATGATGAACGCGCCATCTACAGTTAGTGATAATCAACTAAAAGAACTAAACATTAATATAAAAAAAAAATAGTTACTTTTTTCCTTTTAAATTAATTCTAATATCTGAAAGGTCTATCAATTTTTTTTTATAATCACTTCTTACAAAACCTTTGCTAGTTATATCTTTAACTAATTTCAAAAATTGATTTTGATCATCAGTGGTTTCACTTGAAGAAATATCTTGATTACCAGAATCATTGTTACCGATAGAGGGTGTATGTGCCAAATCTTCTCGATTCAAATACGATATTGCTAATTCTCTAAAAATATAGTCTAAAATGGATGTCGCACTTAAAATTCTATCATTTCCATTAACTTTGCCCGATGGTTCAAATTTTGTATCAACATACGCGCTCACAAATTCATCTAGAGGTACGCCATATTGTAATCCTAATGAAATTGCAATTGCAAAATTGTTCATTAAAGCTTTTACAAGCTCTCCTTCTTTACTCGTATCAATAAATATTTCTCCAATTTTTCCATCTTCATATTCTCCTGTATGCAAATATACCTTATGATCTCCAATTGTAGCTTTTTGAATATATCCTTTTCTTCTATCTGGCATCCCGAATCTTCTACCTATTTTTTCGCTTAGATTACTGGTAAACGCTTTTGAGTCTAATTTATTATTTTTTTTATCTTGGTTTTTTACAACATCTTTAATCTCTACTTTAGTTTCTGATTTAGATGACTCTAAATTTTTAGTCTTTCTATTGTCCATTTTAACTTCAATAATTTCAAATTTTCCATCATCCTTTTTCTCAAGGTTTTGTAGTTCCTTTTCGTTTAAATCGTCAAGATAATGAGTAACCTTAAAGTTACAGGTGTAATAAGTTTCAACTATATATTTTGCCATTTAAAAGTTTATTTTGAGTCTTAATGTATTTAATGTATATACAATTTTAATTTTTAGTCTAATTTATTTTTTACAATTTAAAATTGAAAAAAAAACTAAAATTTATGTTGACAACTATTAAAGAAATTTTCACTTGGTGGAATCATCAAACTTTTGGCACAAAATTAAAAACCTTTTTTTCTGGTAAGTTTGTTGGAGTAGATGAATTTGGAAATAAATATTATCAAAATAAAGAAGGTAAGAGATGGATAATTTATAATGGAGAAATCGATGCATCAAAGATACCATTAGAATGGTATTCTTGGATGCACTATACTAAAAACAAAATTGAACATGTGCACAATTTAGACAAATATAATTGGCAAAAGCCTCATAATCCTAATCAAACCGGTACTAAAAAAAGTTACAATCCTAAAAATAATAAAAATGCTACTAAAAAAAAATATAGTTCTTGGAAAGATTAATAAATTTTGTTTTTATTTTTTAATTCTATTTTTTATCTATAATTCTGCTTATTCATCTGATGATTTAGAGGGACAGTTTTTAAATATCAAGATATTAGATAAAGTAAGTTCAAAAGATCAAATTTTAAAACTAAAAATTGGGCAAGATAAAAAATTTAAAAATCTTATTATTAAAGCCCTTAAATGTAAAAATTCCGAATTTGATGATAATCCAGAGATAATTGCATATTTGCAAGTCAAGGATCTGGTCGAGGATAATAATGATAAAGTTTTTGTATTTAATGGATGGTCTTTTTCTTCAAGTCCATCTCTAAATCCTTTTGATCATCCCGTATACGATTTGTGGATAACTAGATGCTATAATTAAATAATTTTTTCATTATCAAGCCAAGATACATTAAAATCTGAATTTAAAAATTTTTCATGACACAATAGCTTTTTATGTAATGGAATCGTAGTAACAATTCCCTCTATAACAAACTCATCTAACGATCTATTCATTCTTTGAATTGCTTCTTGACGGTTTCGACCATGACATATAAGCTTACATATCATACTGTCATAATAAGGTGTAACTTTATATCCTTGAAATATTGCACCATCAACTCTTGTTCTAAAACCTGATGGTTGGTGGCACATCCCAATTATGCCTGGAGATGGTTGAAAATTATTTTTGGGATCTTCTGCATTTATCCTACATTCAATAGCGTGGCCTCTAGGCTTAATATCTGATTGTTTTAGTGCAGTTTCTCCGGTATACGCGATCCATATCTGCTCTTTTATAATATCTATTCCTGTAACCATCTCTGATACAGGATGTTCTACTTGAACCCTGGTATTCATTTCTAAGAAATAAAACTTTCCGTCCTGATAGATAAATTCTACAGTGCCGGCACCCTCATATCCTATTTTAGTTACCATATTTACAGTTTTTTCAAAAAGATTCATTCTAATTTCGTCATTTAATACAGGGCTAGGAGTTTCTTCAATTAATTTTTGATGTCTTCTTTGAACAGAGCAATCTCTTTCATGTAGATGAACAGTTCCATTTTTTCCAGATAAAATTTGAACTTCAATATGTCTAGGATTCTGAAAAAATTTTTCTATATAAACTTCATCATTACCAAAGTATTTTTTGGCTTCAGATTTTGCAGTTGCGAATAAATTATCAAACTCATTTTCATTTTTAACAATCTTCATACCTTTTCCACCTCCACCACCAGAGGCTTTTATGAGTACCGGGTATCCAATTTTATTGCATAATTCTTTAGCCTCAATTTTGTCTTTTACGCCACCATTCGAGCCTTCTATAACTGGTAGTCCATTTTCTTTTGCTATTTTTTTTGCCTGTATTTTATCACCCATCTTTTTAATTATATTTGAAGATGGTCCTATAAATTTAATTTTATTATCTTCCAATATTTTTGCAAAATTAAAATTTTCAGATAAAAAACCATATCCCGGATGAACTGCTTCAGCATTAGTCAAATCAATAGCTGACATCAGTGCAGGTATATTAAGGTAGCTATTAGCAGGCTGATGTGAGCCAATGCAAATACTTTCATCTGCCAACCTGACATGCATACTTTCTCTATCTACATCAGAATGTACAGCAACTGTTGATATGCCCCATTCTTTACAAGCTCTTATCACTCTAACTGCAATTTCCCCACGGTTTGCAATTAAGATTTTTTTAAACATTATTTAAGAATAATTATAGTTTGACCAAATTCTACAGGTTGACCATCTTCAACGCATATTTCTTTTACAATACCATCAGCATTAGATGGTACGTGATTCATAGTTTTCATTGCTTCGACTATCATTACAGTATCACCTTTTTTAATCTTTTTTCCAATTTCTACAAATTTTTTTGCACCAGGTTCGGGTGCATGATAAGCTGTACCGATAATAGGAGATATAATTTTAATACCAGATTCTATATTTTCTTCTGCTTTATTGATATCTGAAATAATTTTTTCATTTGTAATTGTAGACTTATTATTTAATGGATAATTTTTCCTAGAAACTTTAACTTTTGTGTCTTTTTCAGAATATTCTAGTTCTGTTAAATTAAATTCCTCTAAATAATCTGTTAACTCTTTAATAATTTTTTTATCTATTTTCATTTTTAATTAATTCATGCATTGAATTTATGGCCAAAATATATCCAAAAACTCCTAATCCACAAATAATGCCAGTAGCTATATCGCTGATAAGAGATTTTTTTCTAAAATCTTCCCTTTTGTATATGTTCGAAATATGTAATTCTATTATAGGTTTTTTAAAAATTGATAAAGCATCTCTAATTGAAACAGAGGTATGTGTAAAACCTGCTGCATTAATTATAATTCCATCATAATTATTTCTTGCGTTCTGTATCTCAGTAACAATTTCGCCTTCTAAGTTTGATTGTTTGAAATCAAGTCTTATTCCTATCTCATCTGATCTATTTTGACACATGTTTTTTAAATCCTCAAAGGAAGTTGATCCATATTGGGATTGTTCTCTTTCGCCTAATAGATTAATATTTGGACCATTAATTATGATAATATTTTTTTTCACAAAAAAAACTATAATACATGAATACAAAAAATAAAATACAAATTAAAGTTAATGGCAAATCTCATTATATTGGCAGAAAACAAACAATGTATGATTTAGTTAAGAAACTTAAGATACCTATTAAAAAAGTTGCTATAGAATTAAATAAAAAAATAATTAATAAAAATAGTATTAAAAATATAAGTCTTAAAAATAAAGATATGATAGAAATCGTTCATTTTATTGGAGGAGGTTAATGAAAGGGGATTTTTTTAAGTTAGACAAAAGAGTATTTAAATCAAGGTTAATTGTCGGTACCGGGAAGTATAAAAATTTTAAAGAGTGCGCAAAAGCTGTTAAAGCCTCAGGAGCTGAAATTGTTACAGTTGCAGTGAGAAGAGTAAATATTTCTGACAAATCAAAACCTGTATTGATGGATTATATAAATCCAAAAAAAATTACATATTTGCCTAATACGGCAGGTTGTTTTAACTCAGAAGAAGCATTAAGAACATTAAGATTAGCTAGGGAGATAGGTGGTTGGAAATTAGTTAAATTGGAAGTCCTAGGTGATAAAAAAAATCTTTTTCCAGAAATGATAGAAACTTTGAAATCTACTGAGATACTAACTAAAGAAGGTTTCAAAGTTATGGTATATTGCAATGATGATCCATTAATGGCAAAAAGACTTGAAAACGTTGGTGCTGTTGCAATTATGCCTTTGGCAGCACCTATAGGATCTGGTTTAGGAATTCAAAACAAAGTAAATATTAAAATAATAAGAAGACAAACTAAATTACCACTTATAATTGATGCTGGTATAGGTACAGCTTCTGATGCTTCTATAGCAATGGAGTTAGGATGTGATGGAGTGCTTGTAAACACAGCGATAGCCAAAGCAAAAAAACCTATTGAAATGGCAGAGTCTATGAAGTTTGCAGTAATCGCTGGTAGAAAATCTTTTTTGTCTGGAAGAATTATACCAACAATATTAGGAAAAAGATCATCAACACTTAAAGGTTTAATTTAGATCTATCACTTTATTTTGAATTTTTTTTTAAATTTTTTTTTATTTTTAAATTTTTTAATTATTTTTTTATTAGATTTTTTATTTTCATTATTTTTAGTAAGATTATCTTTATTTAAAACAGAGATATGTTCTATATTTTCAATTACTTTTTTTGTTCCTGATAAAAACTCAATTTTATAGTCTGTAAGAGAAATTGAAGGGCTAGTCTCTATTTCAATTTTACATTTGTTTTTTTTTTCAAAATATTTAATTTCTTCTAAAAAGTTATCATCAATGTATTTATTAATTTTATCATTAATTAAAATATTTACTTTTTTAGAATTGTTTTTAACAGATTTGATTTCAACTAATTTTAGAATTTTATTAGCAAAAGACTCGTCCGTTAATTGTATGTTCCATTTAACATAACTTTCTCTCAATCTTTGACGGGACATTTCTAATAATCCAAAATTGGTAATTCTGCCAATTTGAATTCTAGCTCTGTCTGATCTACATTTTTCCTTAAGCCTTCTTTCTACTTGTTTTCTATTTCCAAAATTAAGCATATCTATAAAGTCAATAATAATTAAGCCAGAAAGGTCTCTTATTTTAATTTGTCTTGATATTTCATCTGCAGCCTCTAGGTTTGTGTCAAGTGCAGTACTTTCAACATTTTTTTGTTTAATAGATTTTCCAGAATTAACATCGATGGATACTAAGGCTTCCGTTGGGTTTATTACCAGATAGCCTCCAGAAGATAATTTTACTTCCGATTGGTATATTTCAAAAAGCTTTTCTTCAATTTTTTCTTTATAAAACAAAGGAACTTTATCGCGATATTTTTTTATTTTTTTTTGATGACTTGGCATTAGTAATTTTAAATAATTTTTAGTTTTTTGATAACCTTCGTTTCCTTCAACAAATATATTTTGAGTTTCCTCGTCATACATATCTCTTAAACATCTTTTAATAATATCACTTTCTTGGTGAATTAAACTTGGAGCAATAGAATTAATTGCTTTCTCTTTAATTTTATTCCAAACCAAAACTAAATTTTTAAGATCATTATCTATTTCATTCTTTGTTTTATTAGATCCTGCTGTTCTAACAATTAAACCCATCTCGTTTGGGATTGTAATATCATTTAAAATATTTCTAATTTTTTTTCTATCTCCGGGATTAAAGATTTTTCTAGATATACCACCTCCTTTTGGCGTGTTAGGCATTAAAACAATATATTTTCCAGCTAATGAAATAAAAGTACTTAAAGCTGCACCTTTAAATCCTCTTTCATCTTTAATAACCTGAATAAGAATAACTTGATTTGGTTTTATAACCTCTTGAATTTTGTATCTTCTAGTTGGAAAATTTTTTTTGTTTTTATTTTCTTCACTTTCTAAACTAGGTTTTTCAACTGGATCTATTGTCTTCTCATCACCTTCTTGATTTATAATTTTTTCTTCATTAATTTCACCTTCTTTTTGAAGTTCTTGTCTTACCTTTTCTTCTTCAGCTTTAATTTTTTCTAGATCGCTGTTTGGTAGTTGATAATAATCACTCTGGATATCATTAAATGAGAGAAATCCGTGTCTCTCTCTTCCAAAATCTACGAATGCAGCCTGAAGTGATGGTTCAATTCTACTAACTTTACCTAGATAAATATTATTTTTTATTAGCGTATTGTTAATATTTTCGTATTCGTAATCTTCAATAAAATTGTTTGATTTGAGTACAACTCTAGTTTCTGTTAGATGCGAAGCATCAATATATAAATTTTTTGACATATGTTTTTTGATTTTTTATTCATTTTTTTAATAATTCTGTGCCTTAACATTAACAAATTCATCGATTAAATAATACAAAAAAAATGAATTTATATATTAAAAAATTTTTAATGTTTATTATATTATTGGTTGTTGTTTCGATAATATCGATAATTTCAGTATTATGGATTTATTCAAATAAATTGCCTGATTATAAGTTTTTAAAGAATTATAAACCCCCTGTTTCTAGTAAGTTGTATTCAGGAAGTGGACAATTAGTTAGTGATTTTTCCTCAGAAAAAAGAATTTTTATACCATTTAATGCAATACCAAAAAAAGTAATTCATTCATTTTTGTCAGCAGAAGATAAAAATTTTTTTTCACATCCTGGTGTAGATGCTAAAGGTATTTTAAGAGCTGTAATTAACAATTTTTACAACATTCTTTCAAATAAGAGATTGGAGGGAGCTTCTACAATTACTCAACAAGTTGCAAAAAATTTTTTACTGTCTAATGAAGTAACTTTAGATAGAAAGCTTAAAGAAGCAATTTTAGCATTCAGAATTGAAAGAGCTTTAACCAAAAATAGAATTTTAGAACTTTATTTAAACCAAATTTATCTAGGTGAAGGTAGTTATGGTATTGCATCGGCGAGTCTAAAGTATTTTGATAAACCTGTAAGTGAGTTAGATTATTCAGAAGCAACCCTTTTAGCAGCTTTGCCAAAAGCACCAAGCAAATATAACCCATATAAAAACATAGAATTAGCGAAATTTAGAAGAGATTTAGTTATCAAGAATTTATTTGAGAATAAATATATAGATAAAGAAAAATATATAAAATTAATTAATTCAAATATTGTTTTAAATAAAAGAGAAAGAATTTATTTAGAAGACTCTAGATATTATGTAGAGGAAGTTAGGAAATTTATTGTAGATAAATATGGTTTTGATAAAGTGTACAAACAAGGATTTAATATAAAAACACCCTTAAACCTAGATTTACAAAAATATGCTACAGAGTCTTTAAGAGAGGGACTTATAAAATACGATCAAAGAAAAGGTTGGAGAGGCTCATTAACAAATAAAAAAATAACTAAAGATTGGAATAAAAATCTGGATGAATTTAAATTGGAAAGATCTTTAAAATGGGAATTGGCAATTGTAAAAAAAATTAGCAAGTTTGATATAGAAATTGAAACAGAAAATCAAAAAAAAGGAAGGATAAATTATTTAGATATTTCATGGACTAAAAATGAATTTGAAGATTTATTTGAAGTCGGTGATATTATCTATGTGGAAAAAAAAAGTGAAAACAATTATTTTCTGAGACAATTACCAAAAGCAAATGGTGCTATTGTAGTATTAGATCCGTATTCTGGTAGAGTTTTGGCACAATCCGGAGGTTTTAGCTTCAAAAAAAGTGAATTTAATAGGGCAACACAAGCACTGAGGCAACCAGGATCGGCATTTAAACCTTTCATATACGCATTAGCTTTAGAAAATGGTTATACGCCTTCAACATTAGTTTTAGACGCACCTATAGTGCTTGATCAAGGCGGTGATTTCAAAATGTGGAAGCCAGAAAATTATGGTAAAAAATTTTATGGACTCTCAACTTTACGTACAGGAATTGAAAAGTCTCGAAACTTAATGACTGTTCGAATTTCTCAAGACCTGGGTATAGAAAGGGTTGCAAAAATATCAGAAGAACTAAATATTTATAAAAATCCAGATGAAGTTATGTCGATTTCTCTAGGTGCAGCCGAAACTACATTGTTGAAACTTACAGCAGCATACGGTGCTTTTTTAAACAAAGGCAGATTAGTAGAACCTGTAATGATAGATAGAATTCAAGACAGTGAAGGAATTACAATATTTAATTCTGAAAAAAGAAAATGTAGTGGCTGTAAAGATATTTCTTTTTTAGGTAATCAATATCCAAAAATAGAGGATAATTTTAAAGAAATTTTTTCATCTGAAACATCATACCAAATGGTCTCAATGCTTGAAGGCACTGTTAAAAGAGGAACAGCCAAAGGTCTAAAAGATTTAAATTTAGATATTGCCGGCAAAACTGGAACTACTAATAAAAATACAGATGCATGGTTTATCGGATTTACGTCATCAATGGTAATAGGTGTATACATAGGATATGACGAACCCAAAAGTCTTGGAAGATTCGAAACAGGCGCTAAAACTGCTATGCCAGTATTTAAATCTTTTATAAAAAATACAATAAACAAAAGCCAAGCAAGACCATTTAAAGTGGCTAAAAATATAGAAATGAGAGTAGTTGACGCTCAAACTGGAAAAAAAGCAGAGTTTGGGTCTAGAGAAATGATAATTGAAGCTTTTAAAAAAGATAAAAATTTAATAAAAAAAAATAGTGCAATAAATAATTCAAGATATAAATTGTTAGAAAACAATATTTTAAAATTTTATTAATGGATAAAGAAGCGGAAAATATTTACTCTGATATTAAAAAAATCAATACTAGAATACAGGAGTATCTTTGAAACAAATAATATCTTTTCTAAACTTGAGAACGTTGTTAAAAATATAGAAAAAAAAGATTTTTGGAAAAACAATCAACTAGCTGAGAAAACTCTAAAAGAAAAAAAATTCTTAGAGGAGTTAATTGAGAATTACAATAGTTCAAATCGTGAAAACAAAGAATTATTGGAATTGTATTTATTAGCAACAGAAGAGGGAAACAAACCTGTTGAAAATGAAACTATAGAAAATTTAAAATTTCTAAAAAAAAAAGTCAAAAAAAATGAAATAAAATGTTTTCTTTCAGATGAGAATGATATTTTAGATTGTTTTTTAGAAATTCATGCAGGCGCTGGAGGAACAGAAAGTCAGGATTGGGCTGACATGATTAGAAGGATGTATATTAAGTGGGCTTCTAATAGAAAATTTAAATATCAATTAATTAGCGAACATAAAGGAGATGAAGCAGGAATTAAATCCTCAACTATAAAAATTAGTGGAGAATACGTTTTTGGTTATTTAAAAAAAGAGTCAGGAATACATAGATTGGTAAGAATTTCACCATTTGACTCTGGTGCAAGAAGACATACAAGTTTTGCAAGCGTGTGGGTTTACCCAAATGTTGATGACGATATTGATATTGAAGTATCTGAAAAAGACATAAGAATAGATACTTACAGATCCTCAGGAGCAGGGGGTCAGCATGTAAATACAACAGATAGTGCTGTAAGAATTACTCATTTAAAAACAAAAATAGTTGTTCAATGCCAAAATGAAAGATCCCAACACAAAAACAAAGAAACATGTATGAAGATGTTAAAAGCAAGACTCTATGAATTTGAAAAGAAAAAAAAGAAAGAAGAAAATGCACAACTAGAGAGTACTAAATCTGATATAGGTTGGGGACATCAAATAAGATCATATATTTTACACCCATATAGATTAGTTAAAGATAACAGAACAAATTTTGAGAGCTCAAGTCCGGATAAAATTCTTAATGGTGAAATTGACGAATTTTTAGAAAGCTCATTATACAAAACAAATGTTTAATATATTTAAAAAATTAATTTTATTTATATCAATAATAACAATATGTTTATTAGTTTATTTTAGTACATTCGGAATTAAAACAACCCAATTTAACGATTCAATTAAAAATGAAGTAAAAAAACTCAACAAAAAATTAAATGTTGATTTTAAAGAAATTTATTTGAAGTTAAATTTATTTAAATTTTCAATTAAATTAAACATAGATAATTCAAATATTAAATTTAGGGATAGAGTTATAAAAATTTCAAATATCTCATCCGATGTTTCAATTAAATCATTAATTAAAAAAAATTACCTAGTAAGAAATATTAAAATAAATTCTGAAAAAAATGAAATTAAAAATTTAATAAATTTATATAGATTATTCAAGGACAATGTACAAATTTTGATCTTAGAGAAAATTGTAAGTAGTGGTGAATTCGAAGGTGATTTTAAATTTAATTTAGATGATGATGGAAATATAAAAAATAATTTTTTAATAAATGGAGATGTAACAAATTTAAACTTAAAATTTCTTAATGATTTTGTTATAAAAGATTTAAATTTTAGATTTAATATAAATAACGAAAAACAAGAATTTGAAAATATTAAATTAATAATAGAAAATAATATCTTCTACTCAAATAAAATTACTTTAAAAAATGAAAAAGATAAGTTTTCTATATTTGGAAACCTTAAATCAGAAAATAGCACTATTAACAAAGAAACATTAAAAATGTTCTTTAATGACAAAATAAATGAACTTGATATTGAGCAAATAAAGCTTAACTCAAATGTTGATATTTTGATAGAGTCCAAAGAAAAGCCTTTCAAAGATTTTAAATTAAATAAAAAGTTTAAATTTGATAATATAAATTTGAAAGCAAAACTTTTTGTAAAACGATTTGAGTACATTCCTAAGAAAGTCAAATTATTTAAAGAATTAATTAAAAATTATAAGGATAAAGTTATTTTAGAAGACCAAGAAATTAAGATCGATTACAACAAAGACGATTTAAATATTTATAATAGTGGCTTAATATCTTTTGAGGATGGAATATTTGACAATTTTCAGTTTAATGTAAAAATACAAAATAACAAATATCATTTTAAAATAAATACAAATTTAGATAATCATGTAATTCAAATTCCTAATCTCAACTACAAGAAAAAAGTGAAAGAAAAAATGGCTCTTAAAATTGATGGAAAATACTCTTCAAAAAATTCTTTTGAATTAAATAAGATTAATGTCCAGCACGGTAAAAATTTTTTTAAGTTTAAAAATATTTTGCTAAATAATAAAAATGAAATTAAGTCTATAGATGAAGTTAATTTATTGTTTTTCGATATAGATCAGAATAAAAACAATCTTTTTTTAAAACGCAAAAGTAAAAATTATGAGTTAAAAAGTAAGTTTTTAAATTTAGAAAAAATAATCAACAGCTACTTATTTTCATCAGACAACACATCACTAAAAATTTTTGAAAATTTAAATTCTTCTTTAAAAATAAAAATTGATAAATCAATAATAGAAAAACAGCATTATTTAAATAACATTTCAGGTATTATTAATTTTAAAAATAATAAAATATATAAAGCTAAAATCGATGGTGTTTCTGTGGATGGAAAAAAAACCAAAATTCAAACCAATACCCTAAATGATGAAATAATTACAACTTTTCGCTCAGATAGCCCAAACATATTCGTATCAAAATATTCTTTTGTGAATGGTTTTGATGGAGAATATTTAGATTTTTACTCTTCAAAAAAAGCAAATATTTCAAATGCAGAATTAGTTATAAATAATTTTAAATTGAAAGAAATGCCCGCATTAACCAAAATATTATCATTAGCATCATTACAAGGTATAGCTGACTTACTAACTGGAGAGGGTATTAGGTTTAACGAATTTGACATGAGATTTGTTAAAGAAGATGATTTAGTTACTATAGATGAAATTTATGCAATTGGCCCTGCCATATCTATTTTAATGTCAGGATATGTTGAAGGCGATCTTGTAAGTTTGAGAGGCACATTGGTTCCGGCGACAACCATTAACAAAGTAATAGGTTCAATACCAATATTAGGAGATATTCTAATTGGAAAAGGTGTTGGTGAAGGAGTTTTTGGAGTAAGTTTTAAAATTAAAGGTTCTAAAAATGATTTAAAAACTACTGTTAACCCTATTAAAACTTTAACTCCAAGATTTATAACCAGGACGTTGGAAAAAGTTAAACAACAATAATTATTTTAATTTAATTTGAAAATGCTTCTTTTTACCTATCGATAATTTAAACGAATTATTTTCGTTAAATAAATCTTTTTTAATATAATATCTGTCATCACTTATAACAGTATTATTTATTTTAACTCCGTTTCCTTTTAATAGTCTTCTTATTTCACTTTTTGAATTTTCAAATTTTGTTAATAAAATTAAATCTATAATATTCAAATTATTTTTTAAATTAATATTTATTAATGGTAAATTTTCGCCTAAGGAATTTTCTTGGAAAGTTTTTTTTGCAGTTTCCTCGGCAGCTATAGCCTCATTTTTTCCATGTAGCATAGTCGTGGCTTCGTTGGCTAATATAATTTTTAATTCATTAATGTCATGATTTTTTATTCTGTCGATTTTGTCAATGCTTAAATCTGTAAACATTTTTAAAAATTTAATCACATCTCTATCGTCAGAGTTTCTCCAAAATTGCCAATAATCATATGAAGACAATAATTTTTTATCCAACCAAACAGCACCTGTTTCGGTTTTACCCATTTTAGAACCTGAAGCCATTGTAATCAAAGGAGTAGTTAAACCATAAGCCTGTTTATTTAAATATCTTTTAATCAATTCTGTCCCATTAACAATATTACCCCATTGATCCGATCCACCAACCTGCAGAATACAATTTTCTTTTTTATTTAATTCTAAAAAATCATACGCTTGCAAAATCATATAGTTAAACTCCATATAACTTAATGATTGTTCTCTTTCTAATCTGGTTTTTACACTCTCAAAACTCAACATTTTATTAATCGTAAAGTGTTTTCCAATATCTCTTAAAAAAGCAATATAATTTAGTTCCTTCAGCCAAGTAAAATTATTTACAAATATAGGTTTAGTTTTTGGATCGTTGTTATTTAAAAAATTTTTTAATATTTTTTCTATATTTTTAATATTTTTTTCTATTTCATCTTCTTTCAATATTTTTCTTGTTTTATCTTTACCTGATGGATCACCAATTCTAGTTGTTCCGCCGCCGATAAGAACAATCGGTCTATGGCCGTGTTTTTGCATCAATCTTAAACACATTATTTGAAGCAAACTTCCAACATGAAGACTTTCAGCCGTACAATCAAAACCTATATAACCTTTGATTTTTTCTTTATCTAATAATTTGGATAGATCATCTTCACTAGTACATTGATAAAAATACCCTCTATCTTTAAATTCTTTTAAAAATTTATTCATAGGTCTATAGTTCTACAATATACATTATTTA
>MDSV01175489.1_pt1 | contig 46322 bp, 27 predicted proteins | sample 810851 | NCBI WGS metagenome assembly MDSV01 (sample SAMN05326640, study PRJNA326480) | marine metagenome | isolation source: seawater | place: Atlantic Ocean: North East | collected 2012
CGGAGAAGTCACTGCTGAACAAGCGAGGAAAATCCTCGATATGCTCACCGATGGTGGTGTAATGGACGGCATCAACACCTCACTCGCGCTTCGATTGGTTCCATTAGCGCTGGAACTTGACGATGTCGATCTGAGTGAACGACTTCTCCAGCACGCAAAAAACAAAGCAACCGATGAACTTGAGAAAGGTTGGGCTACCTTTGAAATAATGAAGAGTACCGACTCAAGCATCGATGATTTTGCCGAACTTGCTGTGAAATCAGAAACCATAGAAAATGGAACTCCACTGGCAGCAGCAGTGTTCCATCATGTTGCTTTGTTGCACCTAAGCCTCCAAGAATTCCAAGAAGCACAAACCTTTGCTAGTCGGTCGATTCGACTACGAGAGAAGATAGAGGATTTGTCCGGAATTTCCTATGGCCTTGCCCTGTTAGAAACTTGTGCCAAAAGAATGGACGACCACGATACTGCAATCGTTCACGGCACCAAGAGAATCGAACTTGCCCTAAGCATGAAGGATGAAGAGGCGCAAATCGAGGCAATGGCGGACTTGGCTCATTCGCAAGCCACGATAGGTAATTTTGATGCTGCGAAGGACCTGTATCAACAATCACTGGAGTTATCCATCGAACTTGAAGACCTATCGGGTCAACTTGTTGCTCGATGGGGGCTTGCAGATATTGCAGAAATTGCAGAAGACTATGAGACTGCGATGCTGCAGTTATCCGATTGTCTACATACATTCATCAACGCAGGTCTTCCAACACCGATTGCTGTTCGCCAGCGGATTGAAGATCTTGCAGACTTTAACAACGCAGTTTCAACCGATGAGTCCGATTCACAATGAGGTTCCTTCTCCACACTCATTATGATGTGGGTGCACTTGGGATGATTGGTGCCACCCATGGAGCATGACATTTTTTTCTCAATCAGTCAAACTCCTGATTCTAAGGGAGTGGTACCAACTGAGCAAGAAATGATGAACAATTATTTTCAACAACTCAAATGCGCAGACGCATTAGGATTTGGAGTTGGATGGCTTGCTCAAGCACATTTGTCAACCGAAACTCAGCAATCGAATTCTCAACCTGTTGTACCACACTGGAAAGGTGAAGTAGGACTTTGTACAGACTTCCCACAACTAGCGATGGAATCATTTCGCAGAACGAAAAACATCGAAATCGGAAGTGCTGTTGTTTCGATTCTTGCATCCGGTGGACCAATTGCCCAAGCTGAAAGAATTGCAAACACCTTGCAACTTCACGGCTTAAATCCTGACGAGCATCGAAAATTACACATTGGTTTTTCTGCTGGAAGATTCGAATTTATGGCACGGCCCTATGGAATTGTTCCGCGTAATTCTATCGAAGAAGCTGCTTGGCCAGCTCTTCGTGGACAAATTTTCATGGAGGCAGGGGATGTTTTTCTTCGCCTTCTTCGAGGAGACGTCGTTAATTCGGAAATGACCTATTCCACTGTACTTACTCGTGAAAACTTCAGAAGTGATGAGGATTGGCAAAAGGTACAGAACGCTGCGGTGGAATTTGAAAATCTCGAATCAATGCCGGAAGAAATAACCATTCCCAAAAGATATACATTTGAGGATTTGAGAATAATCCCACGACACTTTCGAAGAGAATTATTGGAATTGGTTGCAGGAACTCATGACCCTAAAGCCCAAGTCTTCTTGAACACAATACTGCCAGTGAAAGTGTTTAACTTGTCTATCACAAAGCCAGAAATCATAGATGCTACGCATGAGCGAATGGCCAAAGCATTTCATTCCAGCGGGGGGAAATGGGAACGGCGCGACATGCCTCGGACATCATTCGTTTTTCTCAATGATGAACCTGGCTTGACCGAAGAGCAGCAAAGTAGCGCTGCTCAACAAGAAGCAAAAGCGGCCTTAGGTGCTTATTGGAGTGCTCTAGAAGGAACCATTGACCCTTCAAAAGTCGAAAACGCCGCTCAGAATGCTCTCATTGGCAATGTACAAGATGTCGCAGTGCAGATCTACGAACGATTTCACAGAGATGACCGAATTATGGCGTGGTTTGACTTCTTCAATCATGATTCAGACAGAGTTTGTCGCGACATGACATCGTACATGCAAAAAGTCGTTCCTCTCGTCGAAAAAATGCTCATGGAGGATGCGTAATGACCATTGAACACGATACACCCTCTGCTGTAGAGCCCGGTAAGCCCGGCAGTTCATTGTACCCCGAATCTCCTCTTGGTGAACAAATTGAGGGAATCCCAACCGGACGTGAAGTTGCATGGGAGCCTCTGGTTGATTATCGAAGAAACGGTGTGTCTGAAACGACCATTCATGGTGCAATTGCATGGTCACACGGCGATGAAGTCATTCATTCATTTGGCGGGAATGTTTTGTGCTATGGCCGCTCAATGATGAAACCGTTTATGCTCAAGGCATTTACCAAAGAACTTGAGGATACATCATGGGAGCAAAAGGCCATTGCTGTTGCTTCACACAACGGCGATACGGAGCATGTTTCCGCCGCTCAATCACTCTTATCCAAAGAAGAATGGCCACTCATGCTCACGCCACTGGATGTCCCCTTAATCCAATTTGGACGGCAGGTACGACGGCCGCGTCGATGGTTTCACACATGCTCAGGTGAACATGCAGCAATTTTGCATGGTTGCCGTAAGAAAGGATGGAATAGAGCAGGTTACACTCTTCCAACTCATGAAGTATTTCATGCCTATATGGCTGAATTACGAACTTATTTAGGCGAAGAATGGGAGCCTCTTCGAGTTGCAAAAGACGGATGTGGATTACCTACTGTTTCCAACACCGTTGCCGAGCTCGCACAAATCTATGCTGGCTTGGTTCGAGATAAAGACAAAGATTGGATTTGGGAAGCAATGGTTCGCAATCCTGACTTAGTCGGTGGGTTCAATCGCCTCGATTCCACAGTTCTCAAGGCAGGTGAAGGTCGAGTCATAGCCAAAGAGGGAGCAGACGGACTTCTCGGACTCGCTATTGAACATCCAGATTATCCCAAAGGTCTTGGGATTGTGGTCAAAATTGCGCATGGATGGAATTCGCAGGCAATGTGGTACGTTGCTCGCGCTGTTCTTGGTGTTCTGGGCATCAACCTTCGCAACCCCTACCCATTGCATAGACAAAAAGCATTCATTGTACCAGGAATTGTCCCTCCGCACTATCTCAAGAACCTCGAAAAGTTACCCACCTGGGACGAATGGGATCCTGATCAGGACAGGTGGCTGTATGATGTGGAGATGTAATTATGATGAACATCCAAAATTACATCGGAGGTAAGTTCATTTCCGCAGTCGATAGCGAAACCTTGTTTGATTACAATCCCGCAACTGAACAACACATTGCAACAATTCCTCGTTCGAAAAAGGAAGATGTTCAACTTGCCGTAACAGCTGCTCAATCTGCACAACAAGATTGGGGTGCTTTGAGCATTGATGAACGAGCAGTTTGGCTCGATAAAATCGCAGACGCTTTAGAGAAGAAAAGTGAAGAAATTGCAAATATGGAGACCTCAGACACCGGTAAGCCAATTGCTCTGTCAAGAAAGGTAGATGCCGCCCGTTCTGTGAGTAATTTCAGATTTTTCGCTGACTTCAGTCGAAACCAGACCGAAATGCAATTTGCAATGGCGGATGCAGTGAATTATGTGCATCGTTCACCCGTGGGTACGGTTGGATTGATTACACCATGGAACCTTCCACTCTACCTTCTGTCTTGGAAAGTAGCACCTGCTTTACTCATGGGGAACACAATTGTTGCGAAGCCCAGTGAATTCACTCCTTTGACTGCCAATATTCTTGCAGAAACCTTAGACGAACTTGAATTTCCACCGGGAGTGTTCAATCTCGTTCACGGTTTGGGCCACGAAGTTGGTCAATCTATACTTGAAAATGAACACATCAAAGGAATCTCGTTCACAGGTGGAACTGCTACTGGACGAATTGTTGCCCGAACTGCTGCTCCAATGTTCAAAAAATTATCACTGGAACTCGGTGGCAAAAATGCAACTCTTGTATTGAAGGACGCAAATCTTGATCTCGCTGTTGAAGGGGCCGTTCGAGCCGCATTTACAAATTCTGGACAAGTCTGTCTATGTGGTTCAAGAATTCTCATTGACGCAACAATTGCTGATGTGTTTCGTGAAAAATTTGTCGAAAAAGTCAATCAGATTCGAGTTGGCGACCCACTTGATGAAAGTACGACGATGGGTTCGGTAATCTCTCCCCAACATTTGGAGAAAGTCGAGTCCTATATTGATTTAGCATTGGAAGAAGGAGGATCAATTTTGACTGGCGGTACGCGTAAATTGACAGGTTTCAGCGGACCAAATCAGAAGGGTGCTTTCCTTCTTCCAACGGTGATATCTGGACTCCCACACACTTCCCGATGTGCAACAGAGGAAATTTTCGGACCTGTTGTTACTCTGCATACTTTTGAGAATGAACTTCAAGCGGTGGAAATGGCAAATCACTCTGAATACGGCTTGGCAGGCTCCGTTTGGACACAGGACCTCGAAAGAGGGCGACTGGTTGCGTCACAAATTGAAACTGGAATTGTTTGGGTGAACACTTGGCTTCATCGGGATTTACGAACGCCCTTCGGCGGTGTGAAAAATTCAGGAGTGGGGCGCGAAGGGGGTCGTTGGTCTCTGGAATTTTTCTCGGAACTAACAAATATTTGCGTTAAAGACGCAAAGGACGAATCGTAAACATATCTTCAAAAGGCTTTGACTGAATTTTAATTTATGCAGACCCTCCCTTTGTTTGTCCTTCCAATGGTATTGATGCCAGGGGAAATTCAAGAATTACGAATTTTTGAACCTCGCTACAGGCAAATGCTCGATGACTGCCTCTTGGACGAGAAGAATTTTGGACTTGTCCTCAACGACCCATTTTCTCCAACCCATTCGTGGGATGGGCCGCGTTCGTACGGTTGCGAAGCAGAAATCCTTCACCATGAAACAAAGGGCAGTAATCACTTCGTCCAAGTTATTGGACGCCGAAGATTTTCTGTTCGTTCTGTTCAACCACCGGCACTGCCTCCATTCAATGACCCAATGTTTGAGTCCGTCATTGAAGATGACACCATACTTCCAGATGTTCAAGAATTGTTGGAAATGATTCCAAAGGATTCCGAACATTCAAAACTTTACATCAGTGCTGAAGTAGACTATTTGGATACTGAAGAAGTGATTTCAGAGGAACAGCAAGTCGTGTTGAAAAGTATCATGACGCATGTATTGAGCGAAATCGGTACGATGCTTCGTATCGAAACGGAATTACTCGACAAGTGGATTTCTGACAAAGTGGAAAAATCCGTCGACTCGAGTTCAGATTCGTTGTATGTTGTTGCCTCACTTGTGCTCTCACAATTGGAAGCAAAACAACAAATTCTCGAATGCGATACTCTTGATGAGGCTCTTGAAGAACTTCTCCACCATGTCGCAATGGGCCAAGAAGAAGAATAAACCCATGCGAGAGTTTCAAATCAAACATGACCGTCGCAAGTCCATGTCGGTTCACCAACAGGCACGGAAAGTCACCACACATACGCTTCAAGAAATGAAGCGTGCAGGTGAAAAAATCACCATGCTCACTGCCTATGATTTCTCTCTGGCTAAACTTGTCGACAATGCCGGTGTTGATGTGATTCTTGTGGGTGATTCCGCATCCAATGTTATGGCAGGCCAAGTTACAACCGTTCCGATTACTTTAGAGCACATGATTTACCATGCACAATGTGTACAACGTGCGGTCGATCGAGCGCTTATCGTAGTTGATATGCCCTTTGGAACATACCAAGGCAACTCTGCCATTGCCCTGGAATCTGCGATTCGTATCATGAAGGAATCTGAGGGACACGCTGTTAAACTTGAAGGAGGTGCAGAAATTCTACAATCAATTGAACGAATTCTTACCGCAGGCATACCAGTCATGGGACACCTCGGACTCACACCCCAATCCATTTACAAATTCGGGACCTACACCGTTCGAGCCAAAGAAGACAGTGAGGCTGAGAAACTGATAGAAGATGCAAAACTTTTGGAGCAAGCCGGTTGTTTTGCAATCGTACTCGAGAAGATTCCACGTGAACTTGCTAAGAAAGTGAGTGAAGCGATTTCCATTCCTACAATTGGAATTGGAGCTGGCCCTGATTGCGATGGTCAGGTACTGGTATTGCATGATTTACTCGGTATTACAATGGACTTTTCTCCACGTTTCCTGAGAAGATATCTCAATTTAGCGGACGATATTGATGGCGCTATCAAAAGTTATTGTTCTGATGTACGTTCGGGAGACTTTCCGAATGATGAGGAAAGTTACACCTCATGATTACATTTGCATGTACACAAAGACACTACCGGCAAATGCCCCAAGGTCAATTGCAAACGCATGCCAAATACCGTAGCGAAACGGCGGCAAATCATAACGCCCCCAGTCAGTGCTTATCCATACCCAAACCAGTAATGCACCGTAACCTCCACAGAATATTGCACCCCATCCAGAAAGCCAAATGACTGAAAAAATGCTGCCCAAAACTGCAAGCCCAAGGGTGTACTCTTTCCACCGATGTGGTTCGTCATCCAAGAGTATTCTGTACAAAAGTGGAGAGATGAGAAGAGTGACGAGAAAAGCGCCATGAATAGGATTTGGAAGATTTATTTCCCCTACAGTTGGCATCACAAATGCCTGCCACAAGCCACCAAGAACAACACCGATTCCTGCTGGAGCAAGGATGTGGCGTAGACCGGTATCCAAATCGAAAAAGCGGCTCACACCTGTTCGTTCGTCGTTGAGTGAAATTTCAACTTCACCTTTTGAGCCACGCTCATCCATGCATACCCGACATCGTCGACTTGTTTGAGGGTTCGGTAAAAAAATCTCAAACTAGAATCGTTCTCCGATGCCGATATAATCCTCCAATGCTTGGGACAACCATGTCGAAAGGGGAAATTGTCGCAGGTTGCTTAGCACCTCACCCACCGCACTTGGTCTATGCAGAGAACCCTCCGCAAAACGAACCGGTTGCTGAAGGTGGATGGGAACAATTGCGTTGGGGCTATGAGCGACTTCGCGAATCGCTTTCAGGAGTTGACTACGATGCAATCGTCTTGCTATCTCCGCACTGGCAAACTTATGTTGGAACTCACTTTCTAGGATTACCCAAATTCAAAAACCTCTCCGTAGATCCTGTATTCCCAAATCTGTTTCGTTACCACTATGAACTTGATATTGATGTAGAATTATCACAACAAATTCATGACCATGCTGCAGAAGTTGGATTATCGGTAAAAATGATGAAAAACCCGGATTTCCGAGTTGATTATGGCACAATTACCACTGGACATATGTTTAATCCTCAATGGGATAAGCCTCTGGTGGTGATTTCTAGTAATCGTTCAAGGGACTATTACTCCGTAGAGGTCATGCAAGAAATGATGATTGAACTCGGTAAGGCGACTCGAGAGGCAATCATTTCAAGCGGCAAAAAAGTGGTTGTTCTAGCTAGCAACTCGCTTTCTCATCGACACTTTACTACCGAATCAGCAATTCCTGAAGATATGAGTAAAGAGCATATTACCAGTCATGCCATGCATCTATGGGACATGAGAATGATTGAATATTTTAGATCAGGACAATCTCAACGCATTCTTGATGAAATGCCCGAATTTACCGAACAAGCGATTGCTGAAAGTGATGGTGGGGGGCTTTCTTGGCTTCTTTCAACATTAGATATTCCAAATTATCCCGGCATCCTCCATGGATACGGCACAATCATCGGAACAGGAAATGCCATTGTCGAATGGCCCGAACGACTTCACAAGGAGGCATGAAATGAGTTCAGGTGAATTGGTAGGCTCCTACATTGTACCCGTACATCCGCATACGGTTTTGGCGCCCGAACAAAACGAAGGATGGGGTCGTCTCCGTAATGCGTACGATGAAGCGGCTCAGAGGATAAAAGACAGTGGTGCTGATCTCATCATCATTTACTCAACGACGTGGCCAAGCATCATCGGTCATCAGATTATCGCTGACCCAAATCCTGAATGGGTCATGGTCGACCATGATTTCCATGAGTTGGGCTCAATTCCTTATTCGTTTAATATCGACGAGCATTTTGCTCATGCATGGAACGATGCGAATGAGGTGCGTGGACTAAAAAGCCGAACCGTCGCTTATCACGGCTTTCCAATCGATGTTGGCTCCGTTGTCGCACTGAAATTGTTGAACCCAGATAATTCGATTCCTGCAGTCATTGTCTCATCAAATGTCTATGCTAATCGTGCAGAAACAACCGTTCTAGCAAAAGCATGCATGGATGTAGTTAAGAAAACCGGGAGAAAAGCAATTGCTGTCACGGCAATGTCGCTCTCAAACCGTATGTTTACAAAACCGATTGAGCCTAAAGATGACAGGATTCATTCCCTCAAGGACGACGAGTGGAATCAAAAGATTTTGGAATTCCTATCTGAGGGTCGACTCGAAGATGTTGGACAACTTTCTCGAACAATTCATCGCCAAATACGAGTGAACAAGGTCGTTGCCTTCAAACCGATGTGGTGGCTTTCCGGAATGAACCAGAATCGAAATAATCTCACTGGTGAAGTGTTGGCATACGAAGCATTGCATGGGGCAGGAGGAGCCGTCGTTCACCTTGACCCACAAGCATCAGGTTCTGGTGACAAAGAATACGATGAAGATGACGTAGAAATTTTTACTGGAGAAAGAAATGTGTTGGATACCATAGAGGAGAATTCGTCACAAAAAGTGGAACAACAAATTCAAGATTCTACCGTTGGACCAAAACTGTGGGAACCAACTGAAACTGAGGGTTCGGTAAATTCAGATGCAGCACCTAAACCAGTAGGAGCATATCCGCATGCCCGCAGAGTTGGTGATCTGCTCTATCTTTCTGGAGTTGGCCCCCGTCAACCTGGCACAAATGCAATTCCTGGTGGACCTATTAGCGACTCCAATGGATCTCCACTCGAATACGACATCAAGGCACAAACACGCGCTGTTGTTGAAAACATCGCTCGAATTCTCGAAGAGGCTGGTTCATCGATGGATAAAGTCGTGGATGTCACATCTTTCCTCGTTGACATGGACAGAGACTTTGCAGGTTATAATGAGGTTTGGGCTGAGACACTTGGTCATTACGGACCAACTCGCACAACGCTTGCAATCAAAGCTCTTCCAACCCCAATCGCTGTAGAAATGAAAGTGATTGCCAAGATCTGATTTTCCGGTTTTCGGTAAGTTGTATTCTCAAAAAATGCAAGATAATATATCCTGTGTTTACTTGTAGTCAAATATAGGCACCATTGTTGTCCTAAATCGGGGATTTTGTTATGCCGCTTTCGAAACTCGATTCGTTGATTGAAAAAGGTACAGAAACCATCAACACTACACTCAAGCGAAGTGTTGGACTTAGTGGCGTAGTAATTATTTCTCTGTCTGCAATGCTACCGGGAATTTTCGTTACACCCACCTTTGCAGCAGAAATTATGGGTGCTGGAATTTGGCTTGCTTTTATTGTGGCAGCTGCAGTGGTATTACCTGCGGCGATCTCGAAAGCCGAACTGGCTTCCGGTATGCCATCAAGTGGAGGTTCGTATGTCTATATTGAGCGAACCTACGGCCCATTGATAGGAACAATAAGTGGACTTGGACTTTGGGCTTCTTTCCTTCTCAAATCCGGCTTTGCCCTAATCGGCTTTTCTGCATATTTCGTCGCAGTCACCACATACTTTGACATCGATATGGAAATGATGGTACTCTCCATGAGTGCGTTGGTCTTCATTACCGTCGTCAATATCCTCGGTGTCAAAAAGGTCAAAGCGATTCAGACTCCAGTACTTTTGGTCACCTTGGGTATGCTTGCAATTACATGTGTAGCCGCACTTTTTGTCGATGACTTCGATGGTGGTCGACCACTTAAAGCGGCGTTCAGCACCGACTTGTGGACTCTTGCAGAGACATCTGCTTTTGTCTTTGTAGCTTATGCAGGTGTCACAAAGGTGGCAGCGATAGGGGGAGAAGTCAAAGACCCAGAAAAGAATCTGCCGGCAGGAATGTTACTGTCTCTGCTGATTGCAACTGTGATTTATTCCTTGATTGCTTATTTGATGATGGCTGCAATTCCAGGCGATTGGTGGTTTGGAGAGGATGGGAAGGTTGTCGAAAACCCAATTTTCGTCTTCGCTGAAAATGTTGCAGGGACTGAGTTTGGAATATTTGCGGCTTTTGTTTCGGTTTTAGCAATGATTTCAATGGCCCTTGCAGGCATTCTTGCATCATCTCGGTTCTTGTATGCCATGGGTCAGGACAAACTGCTACCCCCTGCTCTTGAACGAGTGCATACGAAATTTGAAACTCCACACTGGCCGATAATCGTTACTGGAATTGCAATGGGATTAGCGATTTTCTTTGTCCCCTTGAAGGATGTTGTGAAACTCGCATCTGGTTTCAAAATTATGATTTTCATTATGATTAACACGTGTGTAATTATTCTTCGTCAGACAAGTGATAGACATGGCTGGGACCCATCCTACAAGGGCGCACTGTATCCCTTCATGCAGATATGGGGTATACTCGCAGGTTTGTTCTTGATTTATTTCATCGGCACGAAAGCAGTAGTCGGCGCATCTGCTGCTATAGTTTCGGGCTTGCTAACCTACTATCTCTATGGGCATAAAAATGCGAAGATTGCACAAACCCCGTTCCAAACGATACTTGGAAAAACTGAAGAAGAATCCGAATGAAAAATCGGCTCTACTATTTCCTTCAAAAACACTGTACTCAGTGCTCGACCTTGCCAGCAAACAAAAGCAAGTAGGAGCCATAACCATTGAATCCATTCATTGGAATTGCCCAAAGGCTGAGTTCCCTGCATTCTACTCAACCCTTGTCCAAGAGCCGTCTTCACCAACATTCCAGTACTGGACTTCACTGCTGACATCGACGTACCAGCCACTTGAACCTTGGACCGTTTCAGGAGTTGCTTGCATTACACCAACTTCAGCGGCTTTCTTTGCAAGTGAAGAGCGTAATTCATCTGAAAGAAGGGGAGGGACTATTTTGGTCTCTGTACTTTCATCCAACAATTGATCCTCTTCATCATCGTCATCGTCATCGTCATCGTCATCTTCATAGTCATCGTCAAATGCGTCCTCGACCCATTCTTGGTCCTCTCCACGATTCGCTTTACGAACCAAAACAACCAGCGTGACGAGAATTAAGGAAAGAAGGAAAATCCCTAGGCCCATTGCGGTATTGGTTGAACCCACTGCACCTCCAAGTAGAACCGATTCGACATCGAAAAAGTTCTGAGAGAGCAATCCATTCCAGAGAATATTGCACGAGCGATCGTTACCGGCTGTCGAAATGTCCAATTCCCAAGTATCGGAAGTAACATGAGATGAAGAGCCAGAAGTACAACTTACAGTCGTGTTTTCAGGTTCAACCTCGACGAAGTTATCGAAAGCGTCAGCCCCTTGAATTCGAAGGAGTACAGTATCACCTTGGTCAATGTTTAGATTTTCAATCGTACTGATAAGACGAACAGCAACACCCGGATTAATGGTTAAAGGAATAGAATGGCTAGCCTCGTCTTGAACAAAATCAAGGGTGTAAGAACCTGCGGTTTGACCGGTAAAGTCCCAGTAACCATTTCCAGATGATGAGGCTTCAAGCATTCCATATTCACTTTCTAAAGTAATTTCAACATTTGTGGCTGGAGCTAAGTTTCCATGAGCATCAATCGTTTGAATGAAGAGTTCACTTGGCACACCTGCACTTACTGTTATACCATCCTCAAAGTCTGTAACTAAACTTCGTGCTTCACCTGCAACGACCGTGAGGCGAACAGTAGCAAAAATACCATCAGCATTTGCACGTATCTCATGTCCACCAATCGTTGTAGGAATCCAATACAAATCGGAAAGAAGAATATCCACTGTAGCATCAACGCCGTCGACTGTCCAATTCAGGGCAACTTCATCGAGAGGGTTTGAATAACCATCATACAATTTCGGGTCAAGATACAATGCAGTATCTGCGGGAAGTACAGCACCCTCACCATTGAGTTGAATGAAAGCCAAGTTCCCAGGACTTGATTGCATTTGAAAAACAGATTCAAACCTGGTATCGGTTGATAGGTCATACCAAGAGCCTTCAATTCTCCATACCGTCACTTCCTGGGGAGTGATTGTAGCAAATCCATTGGATGAAAAATATTGACTTGAATTACCATTCACCAGGGTGAGTGAACCGTTGACTATCCACTCATTGCCCATCACATCGATGCCATAGAATGCAACAGTGCTTTGTTCTCCAGCTACGAGGGAATTTGTTTCAAGTTCAAGAGATGCATCGAGTGCATTACCATGAGTGACCTCAACGCTTAGAGACGAAATTACACCTTCATCATTCACTTGAATTTCGTGTGTACCCATCGAACCTGGAGTCCAGTAGACCCTGCCGTCCAGCAATGCCAACCCTCCACTGGTAACTGAAAAATTCTCTAGAAGAGGAGTAATTGTTCCAGTGTATCCGAGTGAATCGGTTCGCATAGCTACAAGTTCGTAAGAAATTCCAGCGACGAATACATCGCTATCACTGAGAACCGTAACTTGGGAAATTGAGGCATCAGCAGGAACTACGCGGATAAGTCCTGAACCGGTGACATTTCCTGCAGATACATTCACAGCCCAAAGACCTGGATGGGTCGAAAAAAACCAACCTGAAAGACTGATGCTGCCGTTCTCAACTTCCCAAAATCGGTTACCTGCTTCAGTGACATTCATCTCAAATCCATTGACATCAAGTAACCTTGGTGTGATTAGCAAAGATGAACCACTTCGAACTTGCATCCCCGTATCAAATACAAATTCGTACGGAGAACCTGCAGTCACTTCTATTGTAGCAACATGCTCCATTTGGTAAAGGCGAGCCTGAACCAAGTATTGCCCAACATCACCGGGAGTCCATGCGGGAGAGCCAACTCCTACATATTCACCATCGATGGTCCATGTTACTCCGGAGGATGCTTTTGAATTTCCGCGAGCATCCAATAAATCCGCAGTCAACGAAACGGGGGCAAGTGCTTGAGCACTCAAACTTGTGATTTGAAGGCTCTGCCCAACGCCAGCGGTGACTGAAATATTGAATGTATCAATCAATCCGTTGTGTGATGCCTGTACAGAAATAGACCCCGAACTCCATGGATAGAACATTCCATCAGAAGTAATCGAACCGTTTGAACAACTCCAAACAACATCACCTGAAACCAAATTGTTCACGGCGTCATAGAGTTCAGCAGAGAATAAGTTGACTTCATCGGCTGTTAATGTGTTAACTTCAGATGAGATTTCAATCCGAACGGGTTGAGATGATGATTGGCGGGCAACCACCTCTTCCTCGTCGAGAGCAAGATGCGAAGTACTCACCAAATTAAGACCACTGAAAGAAAACATCAGAACACACAGTACACCGGTGAGAAGAAGACTCGTAGTACTGTCACGACGCATGAAATCAACTCTTACTTCAACATCTATCAATGATTTGTAGGTCAATCTGTCCATTCGCCCCATTCAGCATCGCCTTCTTGGCGATACCACCATGTTCCATTTTCGTCCTCTGCCCATTCAGTTCCATCTTCGTCAACTCGATGGTCAACCTGCCAAGAGGTATCTTCATCGACCTGTGGAATTGACTTGGCTTCAGGTTCAGCCTCAGGTTCAGGCCGAGTTGGTGTCGCCGTTGCACTGGAAGAAGAGTAATCGTCATCTTCATCATCATACTCATCATCATCATCATCATAATCTGAATCTCTATTTCGCAATGCTACAGAGAGCAATCCAAGAATAACAACGCCAACTATACCGAGTAATCCAGCACCAACATAGTACAGTGGCCCGCCAGCTTTGAAGAAACCACCAATATTACCGACAACTTCCACCGTTCTTTCTTCAGTTACTTTACCTGCAGTGACGGTTATGGTTTGAGTACCTTCGTCGAGTGTGATAACATTCCAGATACCTTGACCCTGATTCAATACATCAGCACGTCCAGTGGATTGCACCTCGGCACTTGGAGGAACTTCGATTGGATTGAGGTACATGTCAAATGCCTTTACCGTGACTGTAAAGTTTCCAAGTTGGTCAACGCTGGTAGCCGAGAGTTCGACAACGAGTGAATCTACGATGCGCTGTGCTTCAACGGTAACATCTACGCTGCCGGAAGCCGAGCCTGCTTCGAAGCGTAAAGTGTGTGGACCTGCGGATGTTGCAAGATAACTGTAGGTACCTTGAACAGTACCAGAGGTTATGTTTTCTAGGGCAAATTCTCCTTCAAACCAATCGACATCTTGAGCAAAAGAGTTACCATCTGCATCAGTACCAGTAATTGTAATGAAGATGTCTTCCCCTGCTGTTTGAAGTGATGTGTCAAGTTCTGCTTCAACAACCACCGCAGTACCGTGAACAACTGTAATTGTCACTGTATCGTCAATAATACAATTCACGTATGAATTACAGACTGCTGATGCAGTAATCGACCAGTTTCCAGTCTTAGATGCCTCCCAACGCATATTGTTCTGAACAAGTTCATCGGTAATGTTGAGAACCTCGTTCGTATCCAAGTTGGTAATTGTCCATTCAAGAATACTCGAATCAATAGGGTTAGTGTCGAAGTCTGTAAGTGCAGACGTAAAGTCAATGTAATCATCTGAGGTGATGTTAAACTCATCAGCACTCAATCCATCGGGCCCTGAAGCAGTTACAGTCACAGAACTCAAATCACCCTGAGCCACAGTAATGTTGATTGATACGACATGCAGGATTGTGCCGTCATCGTAAGAGGCAGTTATGGTGTATTGATCCGGAGAGGCGAGATAAGGAACAAAGGTCGTTTCATCTCCAGTTAATTGTTCAAGAACCGCTTGAGAGGTCCATGTCGAATGCGTAAGAGACCAATTTGCCGAGATTATCCAACGATTGTCCTTTTGGTCGTATGCTTTGACATTGACATCAAGAATCTCATCTGAAGTCATGTCAAAGTTATTCCAAGTTGAAACATTGTCATTGACAATTAGAAGCAACGAGACAATTGCGCCTTCTTGAACAGAAATTGTGAGGTTTGATGTTACGGTTTCGTAGGTAGCTTTGATGACTTTTGAGCCGCGTGAAGTCGGAGTCCAAACAGCTGGCTGACCAGGAGTCAACTGACTGTCTTGCGGAGATTCCCAGTCGGCTTGTAGAAGCAGGACTGGCAATCTGTTCCCGCGAATATCAATACGAGTCGTGTTAATCCATACCTGCTCATCTGCAGTTATCGACAGAGACGATGCTGCGAGTTCAAGACTTGCAATTTGGCCGTGCCCTACATCAATGAGGATTGAACCTTGAGCTCCAGAAGTCGAAGAGAGGTTCAGATACCATTGACCAACATGATCTGGGAAGTATTGTCCAGTTGACTCGGAATAGTTGCCGTTATCGGTAGTCCATGTCAACACTCCAGCCTCACTCAAATCAGAGATTTCATTTCCAAATTGGTCATGAAGAGTGTGTGTAATATCACAGAAAACACCTGCTGGAACAGTTCCTTGACAGCCTACCAATGCAAAGTTTGCAGGGATTCCGGTTTCAACATTAATCAAGACCGTTATTTGTTGTGGAGAAGTACCACCTAGCCATGAGATTTGAACGGTTTGGGAACCGCTTGCATACGGATGGAACAAACCTTCAGTCGATGAATCCATACTACCGTTACTGGGCACGTAAGTAATGGATTGTCCTGGAACAATATTTCCATTTTGGTCAACAACATGTGCGTTGATTTGTAGATGTTCATCGGCTGTAATAGTAGCAGTTTCAGGAGTAGCAACCAACAAAATCGGAGCACCAGGAGTTACGGTAACGACTTGGCTCGAACAAATTATACCAAAGCAGGCAGAAATAGTGTGCTGACCTGTTGAATAAGGAGTAAATACTCCGGTTTGAGAGATGGTCCCGTTACTAGCTGTCCATTCTACGGGCACATTTACCGAGGCTAGGAGGTGGTCAAGAGCGGTGTATGAGAACGTAACTGGAGTATCTGCGTCAGTAGTTGGAGACGATGGCGACAAATTAATTGAAGTTACATTGGTGTGATTGAGCAGGATTATTGGACGCAATGATTCACTCGGATTTTCACTGGAATAGAAGTTCGCAAGTAGAGTTCCCCGGTTTGGTGTAGCAAGAATAATCCATGTATTGTCGTTATCAATAAGCATTCCATTTACTCCAATGTCAAACCAAATCCAGCGATTTTCGGTCAAATTTGTCTCGACAAAGGACGTAATTGGAGTGGCATCATAATCCACTCCTGCCAATAACCCGGGTGCACCCCAAGCACCTGATGAGGCAGATGAAGAACCATTCCAAGTCGAAGAGGACTGCGACCATTGAGAGTTCAAAAGTCTGTGAACGCTAAATGTCATTTGGTTTGCACCGCCCGATGACTCCCAAGAGTCCAGATACAATCCTAAACTCGCTGAGTGTATGCTAGAATGAGAGGGCAGAGGAACTTGGCCATTATCCAATCCGAAAGTAATCCTCGTTTCCAATCGTGCGTTGATACCTGAGTACGTTCCAAGTTCAACAAAGGATTGGTCGCCGAAATTCATGTCAGGGGCTGCTTCACTCAAGAATGTCTCACGAATATTCGTGTGTCCAAATTGTGCCACCTCATTTCCGGTTTGGAAAGTGTAGGTATAGGTCATGTCTGCATTATCAGCATGGTTTGGAGAGCCAATAGCAAACGTCCATCTCGGCGATGATGGTCCAGGAATAGATTGGTTTACACCTTGTACCCACCATGTGAATACTTCACCATCATCCAATGCTTCAGAAAATTGGAAAGTCGTCCCGTTGATTTCCGAGGAATACCATGAATAGAATTTGTAAATTCCAGTCTCGTTTGCAATAGTCACGATGTAGCCTGTTGCGCCACTGACTGGAGACCATGTCAGTAATGGCTTTTCGTCAGACTGAAGGACAGGTGCAGAAAGATTGTAGAGAACATCCCCATCTAGCGGCGAGATAAGAGTTGGTTGACTTGGTGGTAGTATTCCTCCCACATTGTCAACATATTCAAACAAAATATTTGGACGAAGGGAAATATTTGTACCTTCACCCGAGTAAAATGCATGGCTTGTCGTAGGAGTACCGACTGTTTTCAGTAAAATTGTCATCGTCAGATTACCATTCGCAATGTTGCTTTGAGCAAGACTGGTCAAATCCCAAGTATTCCATCCTGTTGCCGGAGATAAGGTGAGCGTTGAACGGGTGACTTCAGTAGGAGAGCATGTCGCATTGTTAACCCAAGTCACCGAAGATTCATTGAAACTCGAGCATGCATGAACCGATACTGTGGTCGAAGTGGTACCTGTGACGCCTGTTCGATACAAGTTGAGAAGCATAGATGTTGGAGTAATTGCAGATGGCCATGGCATTGAGCTCAAATCAAATTCAAAGTACAATTGGCTTTCACCAGTACCCGAAGCAGATGTACCAAGATTCAATTGACTCGAAGAGCCAAGATTACCGGTTACAGAAGACGAAATTTCGGCATCCGGCACGAGCGGTACTTGGCTAGTATTGGTAAAGACGGAACCACGAGCAATGGCAACAGAATAGTTTCCAAACCCATCAGAGTCGCCTTGAGAATCTGGTATCCGGAACTTATTAACGTTCGACCAATGTCCAATTCGCGAACCTTGGTCTGCACGAATTCTCCAGTAATTCCAAAAATCTCCCTTTTCAACATCATCGACTGTTGCGGTTGAATTCAACAAATCCCAAGTGACGTCGGTGCTGTTAGACAGGTTGGCTGATGAGTCTGCACAGATAGAGTCAATCATTCGAGCATTACGTGAACTGCAGAGAATCCATCGGGTTTGATTTGAATCGACACTCGACCAGTTGGACACAAAGGAATCTTGACCTGTTGGGATAGGTGATGAGTTGTTCCAAAGAGTGGCGCCATCTGTAGGTAAGAGATTTACAGGGCTGTTTGGTGACCAAGGCGAAGTCTGCTCGTAGGTCATAGTCAACTTCGGTCGGATGGCAACGTTTGAATTCTCACTGCTTGCGATATAGTAGGTACCCTCGACTCGATTTTGTATCTCTTCAGGCTGTATGATAATATTGAGGCGTTCTTCACCTCGCTCAATTGCGTGCTGCAGTATTGAAGTGATATTTATCTCGAACTCTTCGGAAGAATTTATCCAAAATCCTTCGTTCTCCGGAATGTTGGAGTCTAAAGAGTGATAGGCTCCTGCGCCTACCCAAGATGTAGAATTGTTACCTGGATATGCCCAAGAAGATGATTCACTCCAATTGGTAACCATCTCCGAAACAGTGACATAAACATCGTTGTAACCATTGACGACATTGATGGTTAGGGAAGCATTGGTCACCTCATATTCCGACGGAAGAGGGAGAGATGAGAAATCAATTTCCATCAATGTACTTGCCCTTAGAGTATTGCTCGAAGGACTTCGACCAACGGCTAAGAATGTTGATGCACCGTTGTTTGAATAGATACTGCCCTGGTCAATGTAAGTGTCACTTGTCACCGTTGGATAACCAACGCTATCAATTATGGTCCCCTCTTGGAATGATGCCCATGCATGGGTTGAATTCAATTCGCCTGCATCAGGTGAAGGGATATAGAAAGTTGTCGAATTACTCTGTGAGCCAATCATACCAGCAAATATTGGCTGAACTGTCCATCGAATGATATCTGAATAATCGACATCATTTGGCGGCATGAATGTTAAATTTGTAAGATCAAAAGAACTGGATTGTACTCTGGAATCGAAGGTATACCTACCCGCCATGTCATCATTAGAATCCTCAAATATGTGTATTCGCCATGCATCAACAGAACTTGGACTGGGGTGACTCCAAGTGAAAAGTGGAGTCTTTTCTGGCAGCAAGGCATGAGATGTTGAATTCCACGAAATTGAATTGTTCAATGGAAGAAGATTTGTTCCTGAATCACTTGGGACTGTTCCAGTACCATTTGACCATGTTAAATTGAGCCACGGATGCTGGGAGGCAAGTCCCTCTGTTGATGTGAAGTAAATTAAGTTCGGAGAACTAACGTATGAAGTGATATTGTTTGAGGTGTAAATCGCTAGTGAAAGAGACGATGACCCACTCGCAATGCTTGATTGTACTGCTTCACTCACGTCCCATGTCATCCATCCCCCACCTACGGAGTTCTTGACATCAACATATGGGCCAATGTCAACACTAATGTTTCGACCGCCAGCAATGGACCAATTGTTCACACCGTCATATGTCGTTGCATTTGCAGAAGAATTCCATAACTGGTACACTGGACGCACTGCAACCGGTTCTCCAGTTGAAGAGCCAAATTCTGCATACATGTTGAGTTGTGCATTTGTCACCCGTGCATTGGTTGGCTGAGGGAATGAATCAAGCGGGATTTTAATGAGAGACATTGCCTGTCGGTTAAACCCAACAGCTCCTACCTGCAATTGTGCGGAGGATGCATAAGTTGCAGCAGAACCTGCGCCCGATTCGATGACATATGTATCGACGAAATTTGGTATATTCATTGAAGGATGCGCAGTTCTGTGATGCAATTCCACAGATGAACATGAGCCATCTGGACAAGTTTGCCATGTTGTCAAATTAGGCAACATAAACATGAATGCATTCGACCAGTTTCCAATTTGATTGGTTGCTGAAATAGCCCTTACTCGCCAATACCAAGTGGTCCCATCAGCCAAATCAGATGTCGGGGTGAATGTGGAATTCAATACATCGAAACCTCCGTCATTCCAAGAGGTCTTGGTTTGCAATGATGTCGATTCAAAAGTTGAAGATGTATCAAGTTGGATTGCCCATCCTCCAACGTTGGCGGAGTTTGCGAAAGACCAAGAGAGCATGGGTCTTTTTATTGGGGTTTGATCAACACCTGTGCCTATTGACCATGAACCGTTAAGTGGAGTTACTGGGACTGGTTCAGAAGGTACTGCATTTGAGCCGGGAACATAGACAAAGCGAAGTTCGGGTTTCAAAGAAGATGTCGATGTGAATCCAGGATGAAGTTGTACTTGTCTGTTTAATCCCGAGCCGACACCCAATATTCCGAGTATGAAATCAGCACTCTTGTTGAGCCTCATTGCATTTTGAACACCTAAAGTTACATTCCACTCAACACTGTCTCCTGATATGTAGGACGATGAGTCAATTTGAACCGAATCGAGTAGAGAAGAGCGTTCTGCTCCTTTAGCACCTGCAGTTGCCCATGAATTGGTACCATCGTATGAACTCCATGTTGCGCCGGAATCGGTCCAGTTCGTTTGGAGATTTTCCCAAACAGCAACCGTAGGAGAATTCGAAGGATTACTTGCGAGTACCATCGTTAGATAAGCAGTTTCAACAGCGTATCCCGGCGGAAGTAGATTTGTTCGAAGATTACAGTTGAGCAAAACCGCAGATTCAATTGGATAAGAATTGTACGATATACGAAGTCTCGATTCATCGTTGTAGTTTTGACTTGGAGTACCACTGTCTATGTAGGTATCAAGACATTCGGGGTAAAGGCCACTTGATGTACCGTTTCCATGTTTGAGTCTAAACTCATATCTGTCACCTCCAAGCCAAGTGCTCTCTAAAGAACTCACAAGGAATTTGGAATATTGCCAAGGTCCGTATCTTCCATCTGAATCCATGTAAGCCATGCGCCAAAAATACATGTTCCCAGCTTCAAGTGAATTGCTCCCTGTCAAATTCAACATTCCGTCAGTGGGTGAAAAATCATTATCAACGCCGGTATTCGAAACCCAACTTATGTCGCGGAACTGTTCATCTGTGGCCATCTGCAACACCATTTCGTGATTTACCGAACCCGGGGTCCAAGTCAGTGTTGGAGTGAGGTTGGCAGTGAAGTTGTGACCAGACTGATTCCAAACAGCATCTCCATCGATTGGTCCTGTCAAGGATACATTGGCAAGAGGAGAATTCTGACCCCACGCATATCGAATAGAAACTGAAGGCTTCTTGGAGTCATCTGAATAATCAGATGTGAAAAAGGACGCTGATTGTGTCCCTGTTGATGAAAAGGAATCATATTCACCACGAGCAGTGATCATAAAATCAGCTGAATCGTTGGAATTCGATTCTACCCAAGTTTGCAGCACGTCGGTGAAACTAAAGGCAAACTGCGAACTGGCCTGTGAGCCATTCAAACCAGTGGATGATGCGATAGAGGCATAATCTCTTCCACCGTTTTCCCAGTTTGTAGATGATGTGCCGCGATTCCATGTCATATCATTTTCAAGCCATTGCCCCGGAGACATTTCGTGCATGGAGAGCATTGCATTGTTCGAAGATGAATATCGTTCGAGATTCAATTGGGCATCAACAATTGTAGCGTTTGATGGAAGACCGAGAAGGCCGAGATTCATACGAACATGGATGAGAGATTCTTTGTTCGAAGTTACGCTTGTCTCCATGTAGTTCGATGAGCCATACTGAGTGTTTTTGCTCAGTTGGTTTGCATATGAATCTTCGATAAAGTTAGCATATTGACCCATATCATCAACATCGACATCGATACTTGCGGTTCCATCCCCGTTATCAGTGACAGAATGGTAAGGCAGAAGGAAATGTTGAGTCGACGACCAGTTGCCAAGGGTATCTGTAGAATCGATACTTCGAACTCGATAATAGATCTTCGAACCGTTGTCAAACGCATCACTTGAAGGTATTGTAAATGAGCCGCTGTTCGATGTTGTAGAGAAGGAGTTGTTCATAGTCGAATAGTGCCAATCAAGATCGAGGGTGCTCTTGAAAAATTCATCCAAAGAAAGTTGAAACTCCACATTTTGCCCCACTAACGAAGAATAGGAAAGTGTGGGATTCCTTTCAGCGGTAAGAATGAAGTCATCGGCCATGAGAGCCTGGCCGTTCGCTGCAAAATTAGAGGTGACTGAACCTCCGTCTCCAGCTGGCGTGGATGATGTTACAAGAGTGAGTTGCGGGCGCTCAAAAGTTGAAGGATGTTCAGAAAGCTTACATTCGTAATTAGAGTTTAAAGCAGATAGCAAAATGGTAAATCTGCTTTGGTTGGAGGCGGCGGCTTGCTGAGCAATACTTGTCACGTTTATGGAAAAGGTTGTGTTCGTTGAGGCTGAGTAAGGTGGTTCCCAATCACCTCTATCGGAAATTCCATCTGCTCCAGAAACTGACCAGAGACTGCCCGTTTGCGAAAAATCCCAACTTACTGTCCCAGAATCCCAAGATGATGTTGAGGCAGGATAGACTCGAATTTCAGGCGAAAGAGCACCACTTTTGCTGCAAGATATGTTGAGGGTTGCTGAATGAATAGTATCGCTTGAAGTAAAGTTCATACCAAACTCAAACAGTAATCGACTTTCAGAGCCTGCATCGGACTGACCAACAAATCCGACTGCTGATTGGTTGAAATTTGTCGTTGAATTCGACTCGTCAAGATATGTATCAGACAACACTGAATTGTATGTTGTGGCATAAGATATGCCTTGCTGTTCATCAAGTTGAGGTTCAAAATGAAGAGTGTCTGGCAGCATTAAGTCGGCAAACAGAAACATCAAAACGAGGAAAATGGATAATGCGGTTCGACGGGGGGGTGACTCGCGTGGCATGGGGCTCAGTGCGTTCAAGTCCTGCGACATATACTGTCTTTTCGCTTACGAGTGATGAGATGGCTTTGTCAGACCAGGCCAAATTAGTCCGTTTCCAGCCATAATCTCATTTCATTTGGAGGAGAATGTTCAAGGAGGCTCGACAACGACAATACTCCATGAGCGAACTTTGGGTTGAAAAACACCGCCCTCAGTCGGTCACTGAAATTCGTGGACAGGCTGCAGTTGTTCAACGACTTACCATTTATTCTCAAAAAAAGGAATTCCCCCACCTGCTGTTCGCAGGACCACCTGGCACAGGTAAAACCACAGCGGCAATGGCATTGACTAAGGATGTTTTTGGTGAAGAATACCGACGAAACCTGTTGGAAATGAACGCCTCTGACGAGCGAAAGTTGGAGAGTATCCGCACCAAAGTCAAACAATTTGCTCGTACTGCACCATACGGTCAAGCATCTTTCAAAATTATATTTCTTGATGAGGCAGATGCGCTTACGAACGACGCACAAGGAGCGCTAAGAAGAATTATGGAGCAATATGCTGAAACATGTCGGTTCATTCTCTCTTGCAACTATTCTTCGAAAATTATTGAACCCATTCAGTCAAGATGTGCCGTATTCCGATTTCGACCTCTTGCTGACGCAGATGTTAATGCACAAGTGCGCCATGTAGCGTCTGAAGAAGGAGTCGTCCTCGAGGATGATGCCAGTGAAGCCCTCACCCGAATTTCCCAAGGAGATTTACGCAAAGCACTGACTGGACTCCAAGTTGCCGCTGCACTCAACATGACTGTGAACAGAGACCTCATTTACGAAACTTCTGCAACTGCTCCACCGGAGGCACTTCACCAGTACCTCATGGCATGCAGAGACGACGGATTTCATGCTGCACGTAGACGCTTGAGAGATTTACTGGATAAATACGGTCTTGCAGGTACCGACTTTGTAAACCAACTGCACAGAGAACTCTACACCGCAGATTTCCTCAGTGAAGAGGCAAAACTGGACATGACTGAGTGGATGGCTGAAGTCGATTATCGTCTTGTTGAAGGTGGCGGTGAACAAATTCAACTCGACGCTCTAACCGCTAGACTTGTCACCCACCTGAAAGCATAAATTCACTTTCACTTTCACTTTAGGGGACATCTCAAAACACTCCATGTACTGTGCGATGAGATGACCATGACGACCGTAATCAATCGAATCCTCGACATCATGTGCTGGACTGCTGCTGCTCCAATGATCCATTATCTGCGAAAAAAACAATTGCATAAAGAAACTCAAGAGCAACGAGATATCCGACGTATCAGTCGTTTACTGAATACTATTTTGGTAGCTCATGGTGACCTGCTGTCATGAAGCTGTTTGAACGGGCAGTTTTTCGACAACCTTCAAACTCCACTCGTAAACGCGTGTGTTTTCCCATGGGTCGCCTTGTTCGACAATTGTAACTGTGATTTCATGCTCACCTACACTGAGGTCGCTGCCCAAAAGAAGTGCGAATTTTTGGTCTAAATCTCCGTGAGGAACCAAACGAGACTTACCAGATTTGGATGTTGTATTGTTGCTTATTGCGTCCGTATTGCTCTCCCAAAAACCCAAATCGTTGGAAATGGCCAAGTCAGTACCGGCATTGTTGGTCAACTCGACAGTTACATTCGCTCCTTCGACATTCACATTATCCGCTAGTCCGAACAGCAACCAGATATCACCTGTCAAGCGACTTCCTGAGTCAACCTCCCAAGTTAGAGCAGAGTTTGCACCTTTGGTATTGGAAAAATTGAGTTCTCCGTTTTCATCTTGCACAAGGACCCATTTGTCAGCGAGTTGGGGCGCCACAATATCACCCATGGGGGGATTAACCAACAGCAAAGCCATTGCCAAAAACGTGAAAGTGTGCAGGAATCCAGCCTTAAACCAAGTCCCTTTGGTATATCTCTCATTCAATGATTCAGGCAGAACCATGCGATGAAGTTGAGGTATGACCAAGATTGCTGAAAGAGGGGCGAGGTACAAAATATCTGACTTTTCAACTGTGGTTCGTGGCATGAGCACGTACCTCATGAGTAATGAAATAACGACAGAAAAGGAGATTACGAGCCACATCGAAACCGTTTCGGCTTTTTCTTTCGAAACATGCTTGACTGGGTCAAATGGTTCGATACCTAAATCACTACCACTTCGTCGCTTTTTTCGCTCTTTACCTTCATCGGCCAACCTTTTCTGCCGTTCACCAGCAGCGGCGGCCATCGCGGTATTGAGGTCAACCATAGACATCCGTGAGGCGTTGAGTGCATGAAGGCTACGGTGAATTTACATCAGTTTTCATCCGTATGGTTGAAATGGGGAACGCGACAGGCGAGAGACAAGCCGGGGTGGCGTAGTTGGTGGCGCGTCGGACTCATAGGGCAGCCTTCAAGGCAATCGTATGACGTGCAAACCCCTTGTGGTGTCTGAGACATCCGAAGGTCGCGGGTTCAAGCCCCGCTCCCGGCACCATGTTCAATTGCAATGCTGAAAGTAACTTGATTCATTGTTAAAATGGCGAACTGTTGATGTGCTATCCCTCGACAGCAGGTTCATGGTTGAAATTCCTGATGTGGGCCAAAAAGTGTCACTCGAAGTGAAAACGCACAATGGAACAACGATTATTGAAGGAATCCTGCTCCATCCATCTGCAAAAAACCATGTCACTGTCAAACTTGTTAACGGATACAATACCAGTTACCCTGTCGATGATGTGATCTCAATCGAAATTACTGGAACTCTGCCAACAGAAAAGGGCGCTTCTTCTCAGCCGGTCCAACTCAACGAGGCTCTGCCTCGAGTTCGAATTTTACACACTGGTGGCACAATCGCTTCGAAAGTCGATTACTCGACTGGCGCAGTTGTAGCACGTTTTGAACCTGAAGAAATGATTGCAAGTTTACCAGAACTTGCAGACATCGCAAACATTGAGGCTGTTAAACTCGGAAACATGTTCAGCGATGATATCCGCCCTCAACATTGGAATTCGATGATTCAAGCATCTCATCAAGCATTTGAAGACGGTTGTGACGGAGTTGTCGTGACTCACGGAACCGATACTTTGCACATATCTTCTGCTGCTATGAGTTTTGCATGGGGAGGCAAAGGTGGGATTCCACCCGGCAGGATTGCATTTGTCGGTTCACAGCGCTCTTCTGATAGAGGCTCCTCGGATGCCGCTGAAAATCTTCTATCAGCAGTTTACTGGGCAGCAAACGGGCCGGATGTGAGCGGAGATGCTGGAGACGGCGTTGTTGTCGTCATGCACAGTTCAAGTAACGATGGAGAATGTGCAGTCTATCCTGGAACGGGTGTACGTAAAATGCATTCTTCTCGTCGCGACGCATTCCAACCGGTAAACTGTGAGGCGTTGGCCACGGTCACAATTGAGAACGGAAAAATCAGTCATCAATTGACTGATTATTATCGTTCTTTGCAACCGAATGCTGAAAACAGAACTATCGCCCAACGACCAACTTTCTATGAAACCGGAACACGGATTGCACAATTTGTTGCAGGCCCTTGGCTTCATTCCGAAGAAATTGAAGCCATTGTCCAGACCGGCGTACAGGCGATTGTAATTCAAGGGACGGGTTTAGGTCACCTACCTATCGATGACCCCGGGAAAGATGCTCCTGAAAATACCAAAGTTTGGAGAGCCTTGACTCGATGTGTAAACCGTGAGATTCCAATTGTCGTCATCAATCAGTGTATTCACGGTCCAGTAGACATGAATGTCTACTCAAAGGGCCGAAAACAAATCGATATGGGGATCCTAGGGCACGGCAGTGTTGCTGCCCCAGAAACGGTCATCGTCAAAATCCATTGGGCATTATCAAACAATGTCCGGCTTACAGATGCGATTGGCCAAAATCTGTGTGGAGAAGGCAACAATCTCTTGAGAACATAGCCGCTTGAATGAAAAACCGACATGAGGTGGAGAAGGTATGGCAGGCAATTCGAGTGAACGTCTCGAGGAACTCCAATACAAGCGTGAACAAGCACGCTTGGGTGGGGGATTAAAGCGCCAAGAATCAATTCGCAGCAGCGGTCGAGGAACTGCTAGAGATAGAATTGCAATGCTGCTCGATGAGAATTCTTTTGTTGAAATCGATGCCTTTGTGACACACAGGACCACGGACAATGGCATGTTCCTTCACCATACACTAGGCGACGGCGTGGTCGCAGGTCATGGCACCATAAACGGCCGACGAATATACTGTTTTGCTCAAGACTTCAGTGTCCATGGAGGCAGTATGGGAGAAATGCACGCTAAGAAAATCTCCAAAATCATCGAAATGGCTGAACGCGCTAAAGCCCCAATTATTTGCATGTGGGACGGGGGTGGTCAACGTGCTCATGATGGAGTTGCAGCTCTTGGTGGGACCGGAGAATTGTTGGATCGATTGGTCCAATGCAGCGGAAGAATTCCGATGATTAGCCTTGTACTTGGCCCAGTAGTCGGCGTTTCTGCTCTTGGCGCAAGTCTAGCAGACTTCACAATTCTTGGAGAAGAACATGGCCAATTGTTTCTTTCATCGCCACTTGAGACTCCAGAAGTAATCAGTGGAGAAATTGACGCTGCTGGACTCGGTGGTGCGTCTTTACACGCCTCCCGTTCGGGAATTGCCTGCCTTATTGCCGACGACGAAGAAGATGCCTGTACATTGGCCACTGAGATACTCTCTTACCTTCCTGACCACAACATGGCTGATGCCCCTTATGAAGAAACTGCAGACCCTTCGACTCGATTAAATCCCGAACTTGAGACCTTCGTTCCCGACAACCCAAACAAACCCTATGACATGGTAAAGGTCGTAGAGGAGATTGTTGATGACGGTATTTTTATGGAACTTTTCGAGTCTTATGCAGACAATATCATCATCGGTTTTGCTCGCCTTGAAGGAAAGACGATTGGAGTCGTCGGAAATCAACCAAAAGTACTCGCTGGGTGTCTTGACATAGATGCATCTATCAAAGCTGCGCGATTTATACGCACCTGTGATTCGTTCAACATCCCTCTTGTTACCTTCGAAGATGTTCCCGGATTCTTACCTGGTGTCGTCCAAGAATGGGGCGGAATCATTCGCCACGGTGCAAAACTTCTGTTCGCATACGCCGAAGCCACGGTCCCAAAACTGACCCTTGTCACTCGAAAGGCATACGGAGGGGCTTATCTGGCAATGTCATGTAAACACCTGCAAAGCGATTACAACATCGCATGGCCAACAGCAGAGCTGGCGGTCATGGGAGCCGAAGGTGCGGTGAATGTCATTCATCGTACTGAAATCGGTAAGGCGCCTGAAGAAAAACGCGAGGAAATACGACAACAACTCATTGCAGAATACAAAGCGAAATTCGGCGACCCTTATGTTGCAGCTCGCAACGGCTGGTTGGACGATGTCATCGAACCCAAAGAAAGTCGTCTACGGCTTTGTCGAGCCTTGAAAATTCTTCAATCGAAACGTGAATGGAGCCCACCGAAAAAGCACGGAAACATTCCACTGTAACTACAATTTACCCTTTGCACGAGCCAACAAACCACCGGATTTTTCGGTATTCTGTTCTGTGCGTAAATCAACTTCTTGAATCTCTGAATCAGTCTTTGTTGAAGAGTTTGAGCCTTTGAGGTATACTGCAACCATCACGAAAAGCAACAAAGTAACAATTAAACCGATTCCTGCAATTATGGTGATATCTGTTGATTCCAAGTCCTCTGAGGCTGCATCATTCGAACTATCAGGTGGATTTGATGTTAGATTCAGAGAGATGAAAGCCACAGTTTCCGCTGCCAACTCTTCATCGAAGACTCCTACACGAACGTCAAGACTACCGTTCTGAGTTTCTGAAAACGGGAGCATAGAAAGACAACGGTTGGTCAAATCATTTGAATCATAAACGCAGGAATGGGTGAGATTTTCAAGAAGAACACCATTCACTTCAACAGTGATGTTTGATGCGGAGTCTCCATCAGCATCGAAGACCCACCATTGCAAACTCGCAGCTGAGGCATCGATGAGATTCAATTCCTGCAACGATAATACAGGTGCATCAGCCACGGGAATTACGGTGATGTTCAATGCTTTACTAATCCCAAGAGTGCCATCGGTGACATTGACAGTGGTTCCCGAATCGAAGCCATGAAAATCCAAAGTTGGAGTTACAATCAACTGATTGGTTGAACGAACGACAGAAATTTGATTTGATGCAGATTCAACAGACCAAAACAGGTTGTCATCATCCAGATCCCAGGCCAACTCAGTGAGGTTTAACAAGAGCGTAGCATCTTCCATCACAGAAATATTCCAAACAGAGTGGTTCACGATTATTTCATCGTTCACAGGCTCGACATACAAAGGAACATCCAATTCGAGTGGAGCGGTCACACCATCATCGACCAGTAGACGCATGATTGTTGCCCCGTTTTGGTTTGGCAAAGGTGATATTGTCAGTACACCATCGGCGATGGAATAGCCCACGGGTCCGAAGTTCCCTTGCGTTTCACCTCCTAGTGAACCGTACAACACTCCGCCTTCAGGATCGCTAACATACTGGTACAAATCGACAAGAACTGGTAAACCATCTTCAACAAGGTTCTGCATAGGGACATCAGTAATTTTCACGACTGGATCGTCGATAGGAATGACTCGAATCGAAGTGTTCACCGATGCTTCATCAATGATGCCCGAGCCACCAGCACGAAGTGTCAAGTTGATTTCAGTTCCATCAATTTGTTCTTCGTTCACACTGTGGTAAACAGTCATTCCTCGCTTATCTTGGTCAATGGTAAACGAAAAATCAGCCGAAAAATTCCCTTGAAGAGAGGCTGATTGGAAAAACACCTCTTGCCCATCAGGGTCGTAAGCAAATTCTGATGCATCAAGATGGACGCTGCTCCTCTGCTCAACAGCAATTTCGGGAATCGGATTCGAGAGGACAAGCGGCGCATCCGTTCGATTAAATGGAAGTTCAATAATCGATGAGGCACCCTCGACCAACACTTTCACATAGGCAATGTGGAACCCTGGAGCAACATCTTGCATTGGGAACAAACACAGGGCAGTCCCATTGGAATCAAATGAACCTGATGTAGAATTCATGCCATCGATGTGACATTCAATTTCAAGTTCCCATTGACTTGGCAATTGAGAAAAAGGAGTCCCGTCGCGCAAGCTCCATTCGACAAACACATTCAGCGTAGATTGAGGGCCAAGAACATCCGTTTCGTTTGGAGCAGTAGAGGTTTCAAGAATCAATAGAAACTGTCCATCAGATAAATCTTCGACGATGTAAGCATCTGCATCGCTAACGACATGCGGCCCTAACGGACGATTGAAAGCGGTTCGAAAATGTTCATGAGACCCTCGTAAGGTGAGGTCGAGGTAAGCAGTAATGTGTTGGGAAGCAATTGAGTTTTGTTCGTCTTGAGTAATTGATGCATCACCATCTTGGAGGCCTTCAAGAAAAGATGTTGAATCTTGGTACTGGTAATGGTCTGCACCAACGACTTCCATCAATTGCCAAGCAAGACCGTCACCATTCGAAAGCGTGTCTTGTACTTCTGAAGAGGGGGCAATGTCATCTGCAGAACCGGTCAAAAAAAGTCCAGCTGATGGAGATGCGGGTGAATGAATCCAGCCAGAAGGTGCATGTTCCCCCCAGTGTTCATCATCCCACTCATCAAAATCAGTTCCAACTCCGAACAAAGCACGAGGAGGTTGAACAATGTCATCAAACGTAGAATTCATCCAATAGGGATACGCACCGTATGCCGCTGCTGCTCCGATACCGTGCCCACCAAGACCCCAGTGATTCAAATCAAATTGACCAAATGTACCACTGATAGAACTTGATGAGGAATTATTCAGTTGCTGAAGTGATTTGTGAACCGAAACAGTTGCACTCAAAATCTCGTCAAAATCCGTAGAATCAAAACTTCCGTCGTGCACTGCAACAATGTACCCTCTTTGAACCAACCGAGACACTAAATCCATGTAAGAAGTGGAATCTTCTCCAGAATCAACGAAAAATTGAATGTGAGGGAAAGGCCCATTGCCGGCCATATCCTTGTCTTCTCCTGAGTTCATGGCGGGGTAAAGAATTCGATACTCTACAGAAGGAGAAGTTCCGAAGACTTGATCAGACCAACCTACGGGGAAATCAGAAGCTGTGTGCGGTTCAGCAAAGTTCTGATCTTCGGAGGGGTGTTCAGCAGAGGCCAAAAATGAACTGCATGGCAAGGCAAGAAAAAAAACGACCAACATGCAAGACAAGTGTTCTCTCAAAACCACTTCAATCAAACCTTGCTGTCCTTCCTCATTCTAAGCGCTTTGGTAGTCAAGTGTAGGATTCGAGTAGGTTTTCAGCATGAACCAGTTGCGTGAGTAAGAGCCCAACTGAAGGAAGAAGTTGAGCATATTGAGGAGCCCACAAGCATTTCCAAGCCTCGAGATGTTGGGCCACCAACATCCAACGTCCGTCCAAAGGTTGAGAGTGTAACGATTCAAATCGCGTTTGTAAATCTGCCTCAAAACGGGCATACGATGGATTAATTTGGAATGTACACGCCAAAAAGTCATCAGACATACAAGGTGTGTCATCAAAATTTACTGCCATGTCAAGTGGATCGGATGAAGCATCAAATTCTGTCTTTGTGGGTAATTCAAGCTTCCTTTTGCCGAGGAATGTTCGGACTCTGCCGCCAGCATTAATCCAAGCGTTGGCCGTAGACCGTGCAGCGCCACCTCCGCCGCATAGACCCAAAACGGCGCCTTTTTCAGCAAAAATTCCAAAATGGTTGGCCAGCGAAACAATGCCCAAACCATCGACACCTGCGCACCACCATGAGCGTCCGTCCCACCGTAGTGAATTAACGGACTGAATCTTCATCGAGTCGTCGACTGCAGAAACTGCATCACTGGAAAGTTGATGCTTGAGTGGAGATGTGAGGTTAAGAAAGACTTCATTCTCGAGTACATTTGTGGGAAGATTATGTTTCACAGCCTGCTCTAGATAAAGGTTGTAAGCACCAGAAGTAAGGTCAATCATTGAATCAAAATTCGATACAAGCATTGCTTCGCAATCTTCGACTTCTACAGCATGAGCAATCGCTTTGCTAACGAGGGTTTCAGTTCGGAATTTACCAAACTGAACCCCAGTATATTCCCAGTTACAAACCCGAGGTGTTGCCTCAGAATAACTCCATCCCAAGGCATCTTCAATGGTCTTAGTTTCGATTAAATGAAGTGATGAAGAAGCGAATTTGAAATCAACACGACCCTTAAATTTCTCCAGATTTGCGACGACGAGTCCGAACAAAAGAGGTGACAGTGAATGTGTCACCGGCTGACCCGCTATTGCGTACCTCGCTTGAGCCATGAGCATGCATAGACCCATAGTTCTTCAACATCATGTTTGTTAGACTTGAAACGGGGTAGTATTGAAAAAGGGGGACTGCTTAGATATATCATGGACGCTTTCAACATGACAAGTCAGAAAAAAGGCAAAGGCCTCATCTCCCTTCTTACTGCGGGACTCGGGCTTTATCTTACTGCAGCAATGTGGGCAGAGTTTAATTCGGCGTTAGGCTCCTTGTTTGGACCAAGTGTTGGAGTCGTCATCGGTACAATCGTGTTCCTGCTCTATCAAAGCAGCAAGAACGAAAAAGAATTTACTGAAGGTGGAAATTACATCACCTCAGAATCGACTGCTATTGTTCGTGACGCTGAAGGTCGACTCATGCAGGTAGACGCAATGGTCGAAAAAGGACGTAACCCCGCATTGTTCATTGCTGTATTGTACTTAGCAATCATTGTGTTAAGCGAAATCTCGTGGTCAGACCTCCTCTCGTGAGGCTCGAAAATGTCGGGTCTTCGTGATGTTTTTGCCATGAAGGACAGGGTAAATGAAGGAGCTACCCCCATTCTCATCGTACTCGAAAAAGCATCAATTTTGGTTTGTTTACTCATTGTTGTTGCTGTTGGCTTGGCCCTTAATCTACCGTCCTGGGGAATCGGACTAATGTTCGGACTTTCTCTTGGACCAATTGTGTTTGGACACTACTATATCTTCTACATACGTCCTATTCAGCGATTACAACAGGCGAAACTTGAAGAACAGAAGCCGCGGGTATAGACAATTGATATTATGTCTTTAATTTCAAATCTTCTCGATTTTATTGGACTCGGTTCGATTACTGGGGTCGATGTTCTCTTTGCCGTAATGGCAATCATCGGCACCTTTCTGTTTCTCATATACTTCATTCTAATCTTGCTCGGAGGCGTTGCAGATGGTGCGCTAGAATTCGCCGGTTTCGAGACCGATTTTGACATGGGCGCTGAAGGCATTTTCCACATGTTGACGATTCAAGGAATTCTGAGTTTCATCATGATGTTTGGTATTGCGGGGTTAGCAGTTACTCAAAGCGGAGGAGCAGATTTGATTGCGATATTTGTAGCAGCGGTTTCCGGTTTCTTCTCAATGTGGATTATTGCAAAAGTATTCCAAGTGATGAAATCTCTGGAAGTAGACGGTACAGTAAAACATTCTCTTGCAGTTGGCGCACAAGGCAAGATCTACATGGAAATCCGAGCTGGAGAGACCGGTCAAGTGCAAGTCGAATTTCAAAACGCTATGCGAACTTGTGATGCGGTATTGGAGGACGAAACTGCGAGTTTGAAGACGGGTAAATTCATTGAGGTTGTCAATGCAATTGGCGAGACACTTATTGTTCGGCCGATTTCAATAAATTCTGCTGTGAATGAAGAAGAATGACCTTTGATGTGTCCTTCTTTGTTCGGGTCAACACTCATAAAGGACACCTCGTATGATTCAACATGGCAGACGCTGGAACATCTATCGCAGTAATCGGACTCTTCTTGTTTACTCTTGCAGTTTTCGGAACAATTTATGTTGCTACGAGCAGATACAAACTCGCACCATCCGATAAAATTCTCGTCGTATACGGTAATGTGAAAGATTCTGGCGCTGCAAAGTGTTACCACGGGGGTGGAAAGATTGTTTGGCCACTTATCCAACACTATGCTTACCTCGACTTGAAACCGATGACCATTCCAATCCAACTGGAACATGCGCTTTCACAACAAAACATTCGTATTAACGTTCCATCGACATTCGTCATTGGTATTTCCACTTCTCCAATGATCATGCAAAATGCTGCTGAGCGTCTTCTTGGACTGTCAAATCCTCAAATTGAAGAGATGGCACGAGAAATCATTTTTGGACAACTTCGTTTGACTGTCGCAACATTAACCATTGAACAAATCAACCAGGACCGTGATGCTTTCCTACGCATGGTCTCAAACAACGTTGATTCTGAACTGCACAAACTCGGCCTCGTTCTGCTCAACGTCAACATTACTGACATTACTGACGAGGCTGAATATATCAACTCGATTGGTGCAAAGGCTGCTGCAGAAGCGATTGCTTCTGCGGAAGGTGACCGTGCTAAGGCTCTAGAAATGGGTCAAATCCGAGTTGCTGAGGCAGACAGAAACCGTATTATTGAAGTTCAAAAGAAACAGTCGGAAACAAAAACCGGACAAGCAGATGCAATCAAAGCAGAAGAAATTGCCGTTCAAGAGGCGAAATCTGCTACTGCTCAAGGTAAAGCATCAGCAATCAGTCTCGAGAGAGTTTTCGTTCAAGAACAAGAAAAACTTGCTATTGAGGGTGAAAACCTAAGCCGTGCAGCAATTGCAATTTCCAATGCTACGCTTGCTGAGAAAGAAGCTGAGGCTCGACAGAGAGCTGAAGTTGCACAACGCCGTGCTCAAGAAGAAATCGAAAAGGCTCAATATTCTCTTGAGAGCGAACGTTTGCGAGCTGCTGACATTGCCCGTGAGCAAGTTGCGAAAGAGCAAGTCGAAATTTCAGCTGATGCAGAAGCAGAGCGACAACGCCGTATTGCTCAAGGTCAAGCGGATGCAATCCTTGCACGATACATGGCAGAAGCAGAAGGGCAAAAGGCTGTCCTCGAAGCCAAAGCAACTGGATACCGTTCACTGGTTGAAAGCGCTGGCGGTGACACAAAGGCTGCAGCAACTTTGCTGATGGTTGAAAAGATCGAAGAACTGGTCTCTCGTCAAACCGAAGCAATTTCCAACCTCAAGATTGACAAGATTACTGTTTGGGATTCCGGCAACGGTGGAAAGAACGGTGAAGGCGGCTCTACTTCGAACTTCATCTCTTCACTGATGCAAAGTCTACCTCCAGTTCATGATGTTGCTAAGATGGCAGGTGTGGAACTACCTGAATACCTTGGCGCAATGAAAGACGAGTGATTCGGCTTTCTTTCAAGGGTCCTGAAACTGCCGTTTTCTTTCGTTCGTGACCCGAGGGTTTCAAAGGCATATTCTTCCGCAACATCTCCATGGCCTCTGATTTGGACATCGCACGTGCAGCAACTCTAGAACCGATAGAGTCGATTGCTTGGAAATTGGGCATCTCTTCTCACGAATTGATGCCAATGGGAAAAGGCATGGCGAAGATTACCTGGGATGCTCTCAGCCAGCGTTTCACAAAGCCCCAGGGGAGTCTCGTTCTTGTCACATCGGTAAACCCAACTCCATTTGGCGAAGGTAAAACGGTCACGACAATCGGACTCACTCAGGCACTATGTGCAATCGGACAAAGCGCGACATGTGTCATTCGTGAACCCTCCATGGGCCCTGTTTTTGGAATAAAAGGAGGGGCTGCTGGTGGCGGCCACTCGCAAGTGATTCCGATGGAGGAAATCAATCTTCATTTTACTGGGGACCTGCATGCTGTGACCTCTGCCCACAACCTTCTCTCTGCACTTATTGATAATCACATCAAACAAGGCAATGAAACCCAACTTGATCCGACTCGTATCTTTTGGCCTCGTGTGCTTGACATGAACGACCGTTCTCTGCGAAATATTGTCATCGGACTTGGCGGTCCAGCGAATGGATTACCTCGTCAAGACAGATTTGATATTACTGCTGCGAGTGAAGTAATGGCAATTCTTGTTCTTGCCAATGATTATGCAGACTTGAGGAAAAGAATAGGCCAAATTGTTGTTGGACAGTCAATGAGTGGAAATCCCGTTAAGGCTGAGCAAATAGGTGCTGCTGGTTCGATGGCGCTGCTCCTACGCAATGCATTCTTACCCAATTTAGTACAAACATTGGAAGGAAATCCTGCTTTCATTCATGGTGGACCTTTCGCAAATATTGCCCATGGAAATTCGAGTATCATTGCAGATAGACTCGCACTTGGGGCTGCGGACATCGTGGTTACTGAAGCCGGGTTTGGTTCAGACATGGGCGCCGAGAAGTTTATGCACATTAAAGCAGCAAACTCAGGAAAATCACCTGATTGCGTTGTTATGAATGTCACCATTCGTTCGATGAAATTGCATGGAGGGGCATTTGGAAATCGCGGAGGTTATCGTCCATCAAAAGAAGAACTTGAGAAAGAGGATGTTGATGCTGTTATCAGAGGGGCCCAGGGAAATCTGGACAGACACATCAGAAATATGGTCGGTTTCGGCATGCCTGTCGTGGTGTCGATAAACAGATTCAATTCAGATACGGACAATGAACTTGAAGCACTTCGAAAAGCTGCACAAAACAGCGGTGCTGTAGCTGTCACCCTGACGGAGGTTCATGGAAACGGAGGTGCTGGTGGGGAACAATTAGCCAAAGCCGTCGTCGCTGCAGTTCATGACCATGTAGCAAACGGTCGACCGTTTACACCGTTGTTCACGCAAGACACGCCTGTTCTAGAAAAAATTGATTCTATTGCAAAAAGAATGTACAAAGCCGATGGAGTGGATGTAAGTCCCGCAGCAATGAAGCAAATCGAAAAATTACAATCCTGGGGCTACGGGCAATTACCAGTATGTATGGCCAAGACGCAGTATTCGTTTTCGCACGACCCTGGAAAGTTGGGCGCTCCAGTTGGATTTCGAATACCGGTACGTGAATTCCGACTCAATGCTGGGGCCGGCTTCATTGTTGCAGTTCTCGGGAACATGATGACGATGCCTGGGCTACCAAAACGCCCTGCTGCACTGAATATGGACATGGATGAAAACGGACAATTAACTGGCGTATTTGGGTGAAAGGATGAAAATTCTCAAGCGCGAACCTCAGCTATGGCGACTCCGTATGGAAACTGAGGACGATTTGTGGGCGCTCGCAAGAATGGCTAGAGAAGGAATGCATCTGAATATGCTTGGTGAACGACGTGATCAAACCACGGGCGGTGAAGAAGGCGGTCGAGCAAAATCTGCTGAAAGAAAGAAAATGTGGATTCGTCTAAGGATTGAATCGACCGAATACCAATCATTTAGCGAACATTTACGCATCCATGGAACAATAGAGGAAGCTCACTTTGATATCGGCTTACACCACACTCATATTGTGCAAGTGAGAGATGAGATTGAACTTTCATGGCATCAGTTTTTTTCTTCGTCGGATATCGAACTACTGCTTCAGTCTGAAAGGGCATCAGGACAATCCCAAGTTGCCCTTATCGTTGTCGAAAACGACGAAATTATCGTGTTTTATGTGACCTCCAGAGGGTTGCGTGAGGGAGCGACATGGACAATGCGAGGCGGAGGAAAACGAGGAGAACTAAAGCAATCATCAAAGATTGCAAGTTCATTTCGTTCAGATGTAATCCATGCGTTAACCGCCACACTTGGTGATGAGACGCCACTTATTCTATGTGGACCAGGGCATGCCCGAGACGCTTTATTGAACGATTTGAAAGAGTATGGGGAAACTCGATTCATGAAATCAATAGCAACATCTATGGGTGGACGTTCGGGAGCGAATGAAGTACTTCGAGAAGGCTTAGCCGGAGAACTACTGAATGAATATGCTATTTCAAGAGAAACCTCTCTCATCGAGGAAGCATGGCTACGACTGTCGACCAATGGTGCAGTTGCATATGGAAAACTACCGTTACAACGTGCGATGGATGAAGGGGCTATTGAGAAGTTACTAATTTCAGCAGACTTACTACGCGATGAATCGGAAAAAATCTTTGGAAAATCATGGCTTGAATGGGTGAATGGACTTGCAGACATCGGTGCAGAATTGGTACAGTGCTCGACTGACCATGATGCTGGAAAACAACTTTTGGGTCTTGACGGAGCAATTGCATTACTGCGTTACACAATGGAGGATTGACGTTGCGGATTGTTACTCTAGATGACCTAGGAGACGATGTACGAGCATCGATGAGTGGGGCAAGATGGCTTCTTCTCAACGCGGCACAATTAGACAAGTCCACTCCCTTGTTGATGTTCACAGAACTCGATGATATTTTAGTTGCAGTTGACCATCGAGGAGCGGCCCCTCAACCAGGATTATGGCAGCGTGCAGTACACTTGATTCTCATTGATGGAACCGATGAGGATGCCGAGGACTTTCGAAAAAAATCTGGAATAACCAAGGTCGTTGCGGGCTCTGTAGAAGATATTCGAACTTACCTATGGTAGTGGGTCTGGAGGGATTTGAACCCTCGATCAACGCCGTGTAAGGGCGGTGTCATAACCACTAGACCACAGACCCAGCCTGCCCTGTGAGAGGTTGTTATTGAAGGCATTGATGCAAGGGTTAACCTCAAAACGGAGGAACTCTGCCTAGAACTGCATGGATGAAGACGTTCAAGCCGCAGCGGCGCGCCTCGTTCGACGAATCAAAGAGGGGGGTCACACCATCACCGTTGCTGAATCGTGCACAGGAGGCTTACTTTCAAGTGCATTTACCGACATTGCTGGAGCTTCATCGTGGTTCAATCAGGCTTGGATTACATATTCCAATGATGCAAAAGTCAAGGAACTCGGTGTGAAACAAGAGTCTCTCGAGAAGAAAGGTGCTGTATCTGCAGAAGTCGCAATTCAAATGGCTCAAGGGGCATTAAGAAACGCTGATGCAGATATTGCCATATCAATAACTGGAATCGCAGGCCCAAAGAACGATGGAACCAACAAAAAAATTGGTTTGGTCTATGTTGGAATTGCCTCAAACAACTGGGCCAATGCCGAATCAACCCAAATTGGTGGAAACCGCGCTGAAAATAAAATCGGTTTTGTTCACTTTGCTCTTCTTTCCACTATCAAGCGCTGGGATGAGGCAATGGTTGCGGCTGAAGAACATCGAAAGCAACTCGAGCGTCAAAGGGCTGACGAAGAGGCGGAGAAACTTCAATTCGAACTTGACCGTCAAAAGCGAGAAGAAGCTGCTAGAGAATCTGCACCATGGCAAGACGACTCATGGGAGAGTGACTCTAAAACTCCAGATGACACTTCACTTGACAACCAAGCCGAATGGGACTGAACTTTATTTTGGTTCAACCGTTCAAACCGATGTGCTTTTGGAGCGTAGCCGCCACCTCGTATCATGGGAGCGACTGAAGCGGAAATAACCGCAATACTACGCAGTCGTGGAATGATTCCAGTCTCAGCAATTCACTCTCAACTTCTTGAACTTGAAGAACTTGAGAGCATTCTCGATTGTGCAGCCAAGATTGGATTCAACAAAGGCTACCTTACCAAAGAACTCTTGTCAGCAATGATCGATGCTTGGAAGGGAGAATCTCCAGTTACAGACAAATCAGCACCAAACAAACCGAATGTTGGGAATGTGGCTGAACTTGGACGAACCATTGCCCCTATATCTCCACCTGAACCCCTCGACATTCAATTTCGAAACAACTTACCGGATTGGAATACGGCTGACTTTAGTGAAAATGCTTCTGATGCACCTACAGATATTCTCGTACACTACGACATTACTGGCAACAGCATTACAGAAGGGAAAATGACTGATATTACATCCTGTTTTAGTGACCGCCTGCAAAGCATTCGAAAAATGATTATTCAAAATTCGAGATTGCCGCGTTCACCCACAGAAATCTCAAGACTTCATGCTGAGAGCAATCGATACCAAGGTTATGAAAACAAAGCCGTTGCAATCGGATTAGTAAACGAACCAAGATATACCAAAAATGGACATCTCATTTGGAATCTTGAAGATGAAACGGGAGAATTGACCTGCTTGCTGACCAAAAGAAAAGGCGATGATAGAGATCGAGCACATGAACAAATTTTGGAAGCAGGACTCATGCCTGACGATGTTCTTGGCGTCTCGGGCACATTCAGCCAAACTGGCGATATGTTCTACGTCGATGACCTCCATTTCCCAATGGAGGCAACGCATCAAAAAGCGTCATCTGATCATGGAGTAAGTGCAGCCTTCTTGTCCGATGTTCATGTTGGTTCCAAAACATTCCTCGAGGCACAATGGCACAAGATGGTGCGATGGTTCCATACCGACCCGTTAGCAAAGACCGTGAAATACCTCGTTCTGTCAGGGGATTGTGTCGATGGAGTAGGAATATACCCTGGACAAGACAGTGAATTGTCTATACCCGACTTGTTTGGCCAATATTCGGAATTTGCAAGGCTACTCGAACTTCTACCAGAATGGGTAGAGTGTATCATGTTACCTGGCAACCATGATGCAGTAAGGCCTGCAGAACCTCAACCAACCTTTGAAAAAGATATCCAACAGGATTACAACACGACCACTTTCGTTGGCAATCCATGTGACTTTTCCTTGCACGGAGTTCGATTACTTTCCTATCATGGCAAATCGATTGATGATTTTGTTGCCGGCCTTCGAACTGTGACTTACGCTGATCCAGTTGAAGCCATGCGACAAATGCTTCGACGTCGGCATTTAGCCCCCCAATGGGGTGGAAAAACTCCACTTTCTCCAGAGCCTGAGGATGGTTTGGTGATTCGAGAAGTCCCTGACATTTTCGTTACCGGCCACGTTCATGGACATGCATGTGTTGACTTCAAGGGAACAACACTCATCTGTTCGAGTACTTGGCAGGATCAAACATCATACCAAAGGATGCTTGGATTCCAGCCCAAACCCTGTATGTTAACAATTGTCAATTTGAAAAGCCACGCTACAACATCAATTCCATTTGCGTGATTATTCAAGAACAAGTAACGGAAGTATCAAATTGAGGTCTTTGCGCTTGATAATGTCGACCTCCGCATTTTCAAAAGCAGAAAGAGAACTCTCTCGTGAAGGGTTGAAACCAATAAATCTACTACCTTCAATGTGCATGGACAGGTCCATCTCGGAGTCACCGACAGAAACACAACCTTCGGCATCCAAATTGTTCATTGCAAGTAATCGTGAGATGACTTCGCCCTTGCCAGTAGCATGTAATCGGCAAACCCCTTCGTCAGATAATGTTTCGTCATCGTTAAAGACAAATCCATTGGCAATCCAATCATCGACTTTTAGCATAGCTGCAATCGATGAGACGAACAAATCAACTCCAGCGCTCACAATCGCTACAAAGATTCCGTGAGACTTGAGTGTTTCAACTACTTCACGGGCCCCTTTCATCAAGGAAACACCAGAGTATGCACGAAACAATTCATCTCGATAAATTGGATCCTGAACTTGTTTCCACATCTGAATGTCAGAGCGCATGAACTCTACATCCGAGATTTCTCCACGTATGAATCGTTGAAGATGCAAAGAGTTGTCTGTTCCAAAGTGGTCATGAAGCGTGCGCCATGAGCTGACTGCATCAACTAACACGCCATCGCAATCAAAAACAACACATGTGGTGCGTGGATATTGTTGGCTGTTCGACATACGTATCATTCCTCTGAGATTGAACCACCTTGAAAGGGTTCGCTTGTGCCCTAAGGTTATCCGAATGCAGGGGGTCGCTTACCGAAACCCCCTGCGAACGGTTGGTTACCACCTAACAAGGTGGATCATTCCTTGCGGAATGGGAGATGCATCAGTGGAGGGCCGAAGCCCTCCACTGAGCGCCTGTTGTGTTCAATCTACGAACGTGCTCAAGCACTAACGTCGTATGACAATCCTTGCCAGGTACGCAATTGAGCACCTTGGCCTACGTTTGGAGCGTAGTTTAGCGTGATTGTCACATCTTCTAGAGGCGTACCTTCAGAATCGTGTGTTCGTACGAAGACAGTGTCACCAGTGTTGAATGTCGATACTCTGTCATCTCCTTCGGAGTTAACTTGGTCGACAAATGTGACCATTGACTCACTGTTATCTGGATTGAAACCATACACGTCGTTTGTGTCAGCCAAATTGACTGTTACTACTTGTGCTTCACCACTTGCATCAACATAGAAGACTCGAACTTCAACTGCTTGAGTTGCTAGGTCGGTTTCTGAAGATTGCACAGTGATTCTCCAATGTCCTTGGTCAGCATCGAAGCTGTTTACATCCTCGATATCAAAGGTGACTCTTGGAACACCCTTCACATCTGTATCAGCAAGACTGCTGGCCCAAACGTAAATTACGCCGGAAAGAACAACAGTGATTGCAACCATCAAAATCGTTGCAATAACTGGGCTCACAGCCATCTCGTCTTCTTCGATCGAAGTACTTTCAAGCATCTCTTCTTCATCATCAGCACGGCGGCTGGAGAAGGCAAGAGCGCTGACAAACAATCCGGTTAGACTGACGGCAACGATGCTTGGTGCGAACGATGGCACAGCACTTGCACCAATTGTTCGAACAACACTCGGTAGTGTTTGGTTTGTAGCACCAAACGAACCTTGTCCTGCTGCATATTCGTTACACTTGCCCCAATCTGCACTCGCTTCAGCTGCCTCAAGAGACAGAGTAGTCAAGCGGTTGTTACACCAGTAACTGTCCTGTAGCATTGGTCGACGTTCAGAAGTTTGAGTTCCGTTGACACCGTATTGTCCAGGGTTGGACCATGCTGCACCTTGTGTACCACCGTTGTTAGCACGGTGAGATTCAGGTGAATCGGTTTGGAACCTTTCAGTGGATGGTACTGTCAAATCACAAGGATTGTTGAGACAGGTTAGAACATCCATTGAAACTTCAACACGTGTGGTGTCTTTGGTGATGTAAACATCCTCATCGACAGTCAAGGTATCTCCGTAATCAGGTACGTTGTAGTAACTTGTTCGTGTGAATTGGTCGTCTGTGTGTCCATCAGTAAAGAAGGTAACAGCCAACATGTGGTCATAGGTGTATGGTCCTTCATCGCCACCAACATTGATGTTGACCGACACTGGAACTTCAGTTCCGGTCATAATGTTGGTAATTCCGTTGAAGTCTACTCCAGAGATTGTGTCCAAGGAGTAATCCGCAACCTTCTCAGCAACGTTATCAATTGTGACATACATGACAACCGAATCTGTACCTTGCGAATAGTTCGCAATTGGCATGACTGATGGGTTGTAGTTTGGTGTATGTACTGGTGCTAACGGTGTATCCTGCAAGATGAGGTTGATGGCACAGAATGTCTGGTCATTTGGTCGTACTTGGTGGATACCGTTGTCGTTCATGAAGTCCTGTTCCCAAGCCTTAGCGTTGGTTGTTGCATCAGGAATCAATGTGAACACGAGGTCAGTTCCAACGATTGCTGTAGTGAAGTAGTTGGTGTAAGCACACTGTTCTGTTGGTGTGACTGTCCATGTCAATTCTGATGGAACATCGTGGTCGATGTCACTCATGAGCGGTAGAAGGTCCCAAGTGAGGTTGTCAGCGTTGGTATCGTCTTCAGTCATTGTGATGAATTCACCTTCACCGGTTGCACGGTCTCCTGCGTCGTTAACGACCAAGTTTTGGCCGTTTGCGTCTTGCAAGGAAATCTCTGGTGCGTCGTTCACTGGAGCTACTGAGTAATCAACAGTAAATGCTGTAGCAGTGTTGTTCACTGTACCGTCATCTGTTAATTCCATTGTAATGGTACATGTACCACCCTTTTCGTTGCTCATGTTCTCGTAGACAATAAGGCTGTTCAGACTGTTCACTTCTACAGTGAATGCAACACATGAAGAGTCAACTGATGCATCCCAATCGTAGACTTGACGGTCTGGAACTTGCTCGTTTGCCTGGTCGACAATGTACGAGTTCGCAGCGTTAGCGAGGCTTCCAAGATCCTTCGTAATGTTGTTGAATCCTTCAGAATTGATGTTTGTGTATATGTCATCAACAGTGAAGACTGGCATACAGTCTGTCGATGCTCGGGCGTTGTTACAAATAATCGGAGCGTCGTTAACGTTGTTAATCACCAAATTGATGCTCTTGCTGTCCTTCAATCCGTTGCTGTCAGTGACCTCAAAGTCAAAGATCATCGAACCAAATTGGTCATCAAGAGGTGTGAAGGTGAACTGTTGTACATTCTGATTCCATGACACAATGTCGTCATCGACTCCATCAACATCAGCATCGAATGAAACGAGGTTTCGCTCGGCAGATGTCCATGAAAGTGTCGATTCAAGGTCTTGTTCGTCATCAGCCATGTTGAGTAGACTGAAGGTATAAACTCCTGAGTCTTCGTCAATAGTGATGTTGTCAAGTGCTGGCTGAATCAATGGACAAGCACGCTTGATGTCAATCGTGTCTTGAATATTGGTCGTGTCACCAGTAAATGTCACATAATCATCGTCAAAGGCAACATTGGTTGCAAGTGAGATGTTTTCAACAAGAGCCCAATCATGGTTGCAAGCAGCCTTGGTCTTAATCATGACATCGTAGTTCTTTGCATCACTTGCAGTGTTCGAACCCTTGTAGGAACGGTAGACAAGAACTTCATCATCAATGACACCGGTTTGCAAGTCGTTCTTGGTCAACTCAATGGTCATGTATTCAGTAAATGTTTGCAAAGTGTTTACAGAATCAATGTTCTGTGTTGGGTGTACAGTGCTTACATCAGCTGTCGTCTCACCTTGAACGATTGCAACGATGTCAATTTCTGACGGTGTGCCACCGATTTGTGCGAACGGAATTGCAATTTCAGTCAATCCAGTTGACGATGCAACTTGGGTTGTTGCACCGCTGCTTGAGGTGGTTTGTCCCCAGCCGAGGAACCCGTGGCTGAACAATGCAAAGTTCGATGCATCATCTGCCCAGAGCACGTAGTCAGCCATGAATGGCAATGTGTGTGCTCCACCGAGGTTGTATCCGGTAGTGGTTCCAGCACCGCCAACATTGAGGTAAATCAAAACATCACTGGCTGCTAGATCTTCACCGGTTAGACCGATGTAGAGATAGTCGCCTTCGATGTATGTCACAAGCATGTCATTGGTGTCATCACCGCTCATCTTACCAGGCATAGCGTATCCTGACGGGTCAAGGGCGTTTCCACCAACCCAGTCGTCATTGGAACCGTCGACATCCATTCGCTCAGGTTGGAATGAAGTCGAAACATACGATGCACGGCTTCCGTCTGTCGACTGAATCAACATTGCAACAGGCTTGGTAGGCGTTGCTTCCAAGTGTGTCGAGTTCAATGAGAACAAGTTTGCTTCGTCGATTGTTGCGGTAGCAGCTACGGTCAACTTCGTGTTATCAATGGTGTTTCCAATCGAGGTAACATATGCGTTGCTTCCAGCGTTGATTTGGGTAGTTGTGGTCGGCCAGGTCATGTTTTCAACACTTCCTTCAGATTCAACAACCTGTAGTGATGTTACAGCAGTGGATGTTCCACCGTCCCAGCGGAATGGTGTGTTTTCCACATACATTCCTACAAGTCCTGATGCGTTCATTGGGTAAACCCAAACATCGTCACTGTCGACAACATGGAGGCCTGTACCGGTTGTTCCACCGCCAACTGCAGCATCTATTGCGGTAACTGTTACATCATCGACGTAGACACCGTAATCGTGTCCAGAAATATCTGCACTATCCATGAGTGCTAGGTCTCCGCTTGTCTTGAGAATACCTGTAGCGAAACCATCAATTGTAGTTCCGGACAAAGTCAAGACATCGTTGTTCGAATCGTCTGCATTGATACCGACTGTCGAGTTGGTTCCGTCACCGACGAATGATGAAGAATCGTCATAGACATCACAGTTGCTCATTGAGAGTGCATTGTCTGAAACAGATACTGTGTTACGTGCGGATTGAACAACAACATCGGTACAATCATCGAAAATCAAACCAACCGCATTTGGTGCGATTCGGTTTGGATCACTCGATTGAAGCGAGTTGTCTTTAACCACTGGACCTAGGTACGGATCAGCTGCTACTTCTTCCACAACATTGACTTCAATACCACCGTCACCGTACGAATCTCGAACAGTCAGTGAGTATGTTCCAGTTGCGTTGTAAGTAGCGATAGGCTCGTAAACAGTCGTTCCACGGTAGGATGGGAATGCGAAGCTTGTCCCTCGTCCCCATGTATCTTTTGCACCGCCTGGCTTAGTGATTTCGAGACTTGCCTCGTATCCCCAAGTGTCGACCTTAATGTTAACATCAACCGGTTGTCCTGCTGTCACAGTGAACGTGCATGAAGCCGAGTATCGGTAGCCGTATCTGGCACCGCTGATGTAACAGAGGTTGTTTCCGGATGCCGGAGGTTGAACGGCTTCTTCGACCACAAGACCACCGTCGGTATCTGTCAGTGTGTTGTTGTCAACAGCACCGGTTCCACCGACGATGTGGATTCCTTCATATCCTGCATCTCCGACACCGTTTATCACGTTGTCAGTAATTCGGAAGTCCTCTGCTCCA
>MDSV01130134.1_pt1 | contig 46303 bp, 35 predicted proteins | sample 810851 | NCBI WGS metagenome assembly MDSV01 (sample SAMN05326640, study PRJNA326480) | marine metagenome | isolation source: seawater | place: Atlantic Ocean: North East | collected 2012
AAATAGTACCTGCGTGGGACATCTGTACTCTCCATTAAATGATTCTTCGCAAAATCAGTTTAATGAATGCGGATGTCCCCCGTTAATGATGAAGAGCCTCGTCGCATAGGGATGTTAACCCCGCTGTACGCTTTATATTCAATTTTTTAGAATAAAACCATTGAAAAAAACATCATTGTACTTATCTAAGTAGTGTGTAATTTTTATGACAGTTGGGTATAATCCACGCCCTTGTCGCAACAGAGATGTAGGTCAATGTCAGTAGCTTTTCGTGTGGAACAGGTAGAGTATCCGTTTCCAGCTAAACCACAGCCATTATCAGATGCCCGTAAGGCAGCACTTAAAGCTGAGATTAAGTCTTTGCTTAAAGCGCGCAATGCCGTATTAGTGGCACACTATTACACCGACCATGAAATTCAGGCCCTAGCCGAGGAAACCGGTGGGTGTGTAGCAGACTCGTTAGAGATGGCGCGTTTTGGACGCGATGCACAAGAGCAAACCTTAATCGTGGCTGGCGTACGCTTCATGGGGGAAACCGCTAAAATTCTCAGCCCTGAAAAAACAGTACTGATGCCAACCCTAGAAGCAACGTGCTCCTTAGACATTGGCTGCCCGGTAGAAGAGTTCAGTGCTTTTTGCGATCAACATCCTGATCATACCGTCGTGGTATATGCTAATACATCGGCAGCAGTAAAAGCGCGTGCCGACTGGGTAGTCACATCTAGTATTGCGTTAGAAATTGTTGAGCACCTAGACAGCGAAGGCAAAAAGATAATTTGGGGTCCGGATCGTCATTTAGGCTCTTACATTGCGAAACAAACGGGTGCCGACATGCTTATGTGGCAAGGCGAGTGCATTGTGCACGATGAGTTTTCAGCGCAAAAGCTGGCAGACATGAAAGCCCTGTATCCAGATGCCGCTATCTTAGTTCACCCTGAATCGCCAGCCAGTGTGGTTGATATGGCCGATGCCGTCGGCTCTACCAGCCAATTAATTGCAGCGTCACAAACCATGGACAACGATACCTTCATTGTGGCAACCGATAAGGGTATTTTCTACAAGATGCAGCAACTTACGCCTAACAAGACCTTTATTGAGGCTCCAACAGGCGGTAACGGCGCTACATGTAAAAGTTGTGCTCACTGCCCTTGGATGGCAATGAACGGCTTAGAAGCGATTAAGGCGTCGTTAACAGAAGGTGCGAGTGGCCACGAAATTTTTGTAGACGACAGTTTACGAGAACGCGCTCTTATTCCACTCGATCGCATGTTGGCATTTTCCGCCGATTTAAAAGCAAAGCAGGGTTTGTAAACACCAGCGTTCATTAAATGGGCAGTTGTTCGATTTTTTTAAGCTACGTCTTGATTAACTAGCCCGCTTTACCTACTATACGCGCGCTGCAACATTGCAACACAGAGTTACATGTTTTGCTCAATGCAAAACAAGACAATTTGGAGAGATGGCTGAGTGGCTGAAGGCGCACGCCTGGAAAGTGTGTATACGTTTATAGCGTATCGAGGGTTCGAATCCCTCTCTCTCCGCCAAATTCGAAGAACCGGCTTTACGCCGGTTTTTTTGTGCTCGTAATAATATACTCACTATATGTCATGTGGCGATTACTTTTTCATGCACCGCCTTCATTGCTACAAACGTTGTCCGTGTACATTATTTCCATAATAAGTAGGTTTTACTGAGCACAGAAATATTGGGTTCTATGCTGCTAGATTTTAAACGTAAATCTACCCATCTCCTTTCTTATTTTTCTTTAATTTTCAACAGCTAATTACAATATCTTGCCATTTATAGTGTGCCTAGTTAGACGGTTGTTCTTTTCTACCCTCCGGCATGAGTCATGCAGGCTGAGAAGGTGAGTGATACAAATGATGACGTGTATTTCATTAAGGAGGAGCAATTATGTCGAAGCAAGACCAATACACGATGACCGATCCACGTACTCAGTACGATAGCGACCATACCCACTATAACAGTGACCAACCTGACCCCGCTTTGGATAAAAAATTAGACCCATCGGCAGATCACGGAGAAACCACATATCGTGGGAGTGAGCGACTGAAAGGACGCAAAGCGCTGGTGACTGGCGGTGATTCAGGCATTGGACGTGCAGTGGCTATAGCCTTTGCCCGAGAAGGCGCAGATGTCGTGATTAATTATCTTCCTTCTGAAAAAGTGGACGGGGAGTCGACGTTAGAAATATTGAAAGAAGCGGGTGTTAGCGCGAAAGGTATCGCTGGCGATATCAAAGAAGAAGACTTTTGTGTTTCTCTGGTTGATGAAGCGAAGGGCTTCTTAGGTGGTTTAGATATTGTTGTGAACAATGCCGGTAAACAAAAGTTTGTGGAAGATATCGAAAACTTAACCACAGAGCAGTTTAGAACCACATTCGAAACCAATGTATTTGCTATGTTTTGGATCACTAAAGCTGCTGCGAAATATATGCCTCCCGGTGGTAGTATCATCAATTCCACGTCGATTCAAAGCTATCAACCATCCCCAGGCTTACTAGACTACGCTTCAACCAAAGGGGCCATTACCTCATTCACGAAATCCTGCGCGAAAATGCTGATTGAAAAGGGCATTAGGGTTAATGGCGTTGCGCCAGGTCCCATATGGACACCCATTCAGCAAAGCGGTGGACAAGCGCCAGGCAAACTCCCCAATTTCGGTGAAAACACGCCAATAGGTCGCGTTGGGCAGCCTGCAGAACTCGCGCCTGCATACGTGTATTTGGCTTCACAAGAATCTAGTTATGTCACTGCAGAAATATTAGGGGTTACAGGGGGCAAACACCTCCCTTAGCCTACGACTCTAGTTGATAAACGAGAATTAAAAAAAGGGCGATGAATATCGCCCTTTTTTATGATTTGCATTGTCGAACTACGACTCTATTGCATGGAAACAGAGGCAGTCACAGTTAACACTATTGCTATTGTCGCTCTGCTGCATCAGAAAACCATTGCTTATGGCGCTTCTCATCAGCCCAGTGTCTTTCGATTATGACGCGTTCTGCAACAGAGAAGTCTTCGTGATCTAATGCCTTTTCATAGGCTTTTGTCGTTACCTCTTCATTAACTACCATGGCTTTTAAGACAGCTTTGTCGTTAATAAGGCCTGCAATGACAACTTTCCCTTTAGTCAGTACTTTCTTAAAATCTGCGTCAGTTACCTTATCTTCACCCCGTTGCGTCAACATATTGTTAAGCGCGTCGATGTGAGACTTGTGATCGTCTCTAAATGTAGCGATGGTTTCCTTCAAAGTAAGATCCTCAATTCGCTCGAGCGAGGCCTCATAGGCCGCTAAGGCATCAAAATCTAAATGACATAGTTCCGATAACACTTTTGAAGTTGAAGACATGATGTTCTCCTTGACATGCCGATTAAAATAATTTGTACGAGCAAATTCACAAGGAGATTAACTATTTTTTATATTCAAGCATTGGCCAGTGGGCTGACGCTGTCTGCTAACACCAAGTAAGGCATAAAAAAATGGGGTCAAAGTACTTTTACGGATAAAAGGCGAAAGGTCTTAAAATGTACTCTGACCCCATTAATTCAATGGCCTCAAAATGTACTCTGACCCCATTAAATGGAAATTCTATATATTGGAGAGCTATCAAGAATTGAGTTGTCGGCTTCTCACGCCACCGAAAATATATTTGAAATACAAACAGATAGCGCTTAACTAATGCTAAATATGCTGCCTAATAATTATAAGAACAATCAGAACACAAGCACAGGTTAGTAACACACATATGCATTATACTAACCGTGATATAAATGAAGAATACGTAAAATGCCAAGCAATGATGAATGACATTTTATATTAGCTGCGTCCCTTTTGACGCAGTATGATTGTGCTCATCGCCAGTAAAAGCAATATAAAGACACTCGGACTGCTAACCTCCACCAACGTAAATCTCGCATAGGAAGTTTCCAGGCCAGTCACTAAGCTTGTGCCAACGTTTGAGACTGAATCCAGTCCTGTGCCATCAGGTCCAGCCGAACCTGCCCAACCGGGACGTGCATTTATCACTACAACCCCTTGAACATGAGAGGTATTCGCACCATATGGTATTATAGACTCACATAACCAGTAGTTGCCACACCCTTGTGCGGGGTATGTACCCGGTTCGGTATCGAAATTTTCACCAGAGACCAAATCTAAAAATACTTGATCTAATAGTGCTTGCCCAGCAAGCAAGGCACTCGATTCGTTAGAAAACACAAATGTGGCAGAACTATCACATGAGCCAAAGACATCAAAACATGTGCCCTTGATAAACTCTACATTATAGAGGGTGCCATCAACATTGAGGTTTTGTACCCCAACTAAGGTTGTGCCAGAATCTATGTTTAAAATCATTGTAGAATGTGCATTAGTAACTGTGAAATACAGTAAAGAGGCAACTAAAAGTTGTGTTATTGATTTGCAGTGCATTATTATTTCCTTTATATAATATACAATATAGTGTTATCCAAAATCATTTTGGCAGAGCAACATAAGCAAAAAGCAAACCAATAAAAATTATTACTAATTATCAATAATTTAGTTTTTTTTCAAACCCCTTTTAAATTTTATGTAAAAATAATTGACTACTTTTCAACAAATAATGTTAAATACTTTGGAAAATTAGACGCTTACACATAAGTAAACATTAAGGCAAAAATAATGGGGCCAGAGTCTGAGGTATCCCCACAAATAATATAGCAAAATCAGTGAGATAAAAAAGAAGGGAACATTCATGACCTTTGGTGATCAGATCATTCGCCAAACATCACTGAGACCAAACTACCATGAATGCCCTGTTTATTGTGAAGAAAGTCGTATCGCTTGTCAGCTTAAAAATGCATAAAACTGGTCAGGATGCGGTAACGGCGTGCGTCAAAAGCCTGCTTAATGGAAGCGCTGCAACCGTAACCAGCATAGGCCGAGGCATTGACACCAGAGCGTTTGAGAAACATCGCATTAAACGTGCTGACCGTTTGCTTTCAAACCCCAATCTGCTTGGTGAAGTGCCGCTTATCTATGCATCTATCGGCCAACTATTTTGTGGTAACACTTCACGCCCCGTTATCTCTATAGATGGGTCAGATTTGGATGACCGTAAAAAGCACTTTCTGTTACGCGCGGCGATATCTTTGAAAGGTAGGCCCATCACACATTATCAAAAAGAGCACTGCAATAAGACGAAAGAGAAACCAGCCACAGACAAAATATTTTTAAAGACGTTGCACGCGATATTACCTTCTCACTGTCGCCCCATTATCGTCACCGACGCAGGGTATAATCGCCTCGGTTTAGAGAAGTTAAGGTGCTAGGATGGGATATTGTTGGGCGTATCCGCAAGCCACATTTTTACTCGCTTGATAGAGGAAATACGTGGCAATGTATTCGTCATCTTTACGCACAAGCAACCTGTCGACCGAAGCGTTTAGATAACAGCCAAATAGTAAGGAGCAACCCCTTTACCTGCACGCTAGTTCTGTTTAAACAGAAATCTAAAGGACGACATGCTTCAAATCCAGATGGTACGCGCAAAGCCTCAAAGTGCTCAAAAGTGCATGCGCAGGGGGCGAAAGACCCGTGGCTATTAGCCACATCACTCGCATCTCACCGAAGCTTATCGAAACAAGTCGTTGCTATTTATCGCCAGCGCATGCAGATTGAAGAAGGGTTCAGAGATATGAAAAGCACCAAGTTCGGGCTTGGTTATGAACAAAACAAAAGTGTTAAAAAGCAGCGTCTAACAATACTAGTATTGCTGACCACGTTAGCGTCACTTGTTGCTATATTACTGGGTATGGTGCTCATCTCTTCAAAAAAACATCGCCGATTCCAAACGAATACCGAAAAAAGAAACGTCCTCTCATTCCACTACCTCGGCCTCAGAGCTATCGCGTGTCGAATACGGTTTACCATGCGACAGTGGGAAGCTGCACTTAAATGGTACAGCTCTATAGTAGATGGGGCCTAGGCCGGAAGCACATGAAATTAAATTCGTGGGGATCCCTCAGACTCTGACCCCTTTTTTACGTGGTGGCGAAGTCATTTGGCTTATTTTTAAAAGCCTACAATCTTCTCTCTTCCCGCAGTGACAAGTTCGCCGTCTATTTCGTCATCGAATGAGAACGAATAAATGATCCAGTCATTCACGGGGCGATAGAACATAAACTCTAGTCTCACTGGTTGTCGTTCATAAAGCACCATATAGCTTACATATACTAGCCTGTCGGCCACCTCGTGCTCGCCTAACTTAACTTTGCCGTGGTAATCACCCACTAAGCTATTTAAATTCTGAAGTTGTATTTTTACATTGTGTATATCATCAGACTTTTGGTCCATCCACTTGTTGGTGGAATAAATGGCGTCTACGGCTTCATTAAATTTCCCTGCTTCATACAGCGAAAAAAACGTTTCTATTTCATCCTCAAAAGCGAATGAGGAGTGACTAAAACTCAGCAACAGCAATGCTAAAACTCGAATTCTCATCATAAGTGTCCTTGTTTTTAGGAGGATGTACAAAGTCCCATCCCTTCGATTAGGGTTGGTTTTCGTTTTGGTTGGGAATATCGTTACATACTTGGCAGGCAATGTTTTTGCGAAAATTATATGCACGGCGTGCGGCAAAAATGGAGAGTGAAATGACTGTCCAAATGACACCGAATTCCACAGAGTAACCGAGAGTTTGGCCTTTTAAGTACTGAACTCCAGCCAATAAAACGAAAATAATTGGAAAGGCGATACCGTATTGAGCGGCCCATTTTTTTATTGGCATTGGTTGTTCCTGTTACCCCACTGTCTCGTCCATAAAAAGCGTGCTTGCATCGGTGGACACCGGAATTGAATTTGCGGCCCACATACTGAGATTAGAATAGCGCTTCTGGTTTAATATTTATACTAGAAAAATGCTACTCTGTGGACAAAATTCACTGATGAACTCTTAATGTTATCGCTAAATAAGGGCAATTTTTATGAAGGCCGTGCTGTTCGACCATGATGGAACGTTAATTAATTCTGAAGCCATCCATTTTGATTTGTGGCAACGCTTTTTATCACACTACGGCGTCAGCATAACCAGCGATTATTACAATGAACAAATGGCTGGTGTATCGGTGCGTGAAAATGCCCCTGACATTATCAAAGCATTCAATCTACCCCTTACGCCACAAGCGTTGTTTGAAGGCCGTAGATCCCTGACTTTAGATTATTTAAGCACACAAGCGTTCCCGCTTATGCCCGGCGCAAAAGAGGTGCTGTGGCAGTGTTATCAGCAGGGCATACGGGTCGCTATCGTTACCGGCGGGGCCAGGGCTTCAGTAGCGCGCACGCTCAAAGACTACGGGCTATCAAAGTGGGTAGAATGCGTTGTATCTTCGGATGATGTAGCGACAGGAAAGCCGGCGCCTGATTGCTACCTTAAGGCGCTTCGCCTCATGGAGCTTAGCGCAAACGAGGCCGTGGCCGTTGAAGATACCGGTTTTGGTGTAGCGTCAGCGGTAGCGGCCGGAGTGGCGTGTGTGGCTATTCCTACCCCTTTATCGTCCCACCACGACTTTTCTGCCGCTCGCGCACAATATGCCTGTTTACTCGACTGGTTTAACCAAGAAATTGGACAGTCATAAAAAAATTGGCTGTTAAATGAACCTAAATCCGCTACTGTCAGCGTCACTTCATCGACTGGCTACTGTGCTAGCGCTTGGTCGTTCTGCTGCTGGGCGCGCGCCGTGGCCCTGCTACTCACCATGGCGGTTAATTCATCCGTAGACGACGCAGTGCGCTTTTGAGATAGCGGTTTTGTATACTGATTAAGGTAGCTTAATCCTGCTTTGACGCCTAAATTGTAATCGAAGCGTAAATCGCCATCGGTGCTGCCAAGTAGCTTGCTTTGCAACTTTTCTGGCGCGAAAATTTGAACGATCTCCACGTCTTTAGGTGGGTTAGCCAAGAACGCCAATTCTCGTTGGTATGCCTGCTCATGCTGCAGTAAAAAATCGATGGTTTTAGGGCAGTGGCCAGAGACGCACACTAGGGCGCTCACTTTTGCTAACCATGCTGATTGCGCTTGAAATTTCTCATCCACCGTACGTATAACGACAATCTTGCGCGCGCCGCGCTTGTACGCTTCAGTCACCGGCAAAGGCGCAGCTAATCCACCGTCTAAATAAAAGTCAGTATTCGGTTTTTGCTTGTCTGAACACGCTTCAGTCACTAGGGGCACACCTTGCTTATATAAATAGGGAAGGGCACTGGAGGCCTTTATCACCTCTAGCCAATGATTTGCCTTGGCTAGAGGGTTGAAATAGTAGGCTTTTCGATTACGCGCATTGGTTGCGGTAAACAGTACTTCTCTTTGTTTGGCATTGTGTTCAGCAGTGGCAAAATCTAACCGTCGGTTAGCTTCTTTGGTTTTGTCGAAGTACCAATCTAAGTCAACAATGTGTCTGCCTAGTAGGCTTCTTCCTACGTGGAAAAAGCGCTTGTGGCGAGACAAGCCGCGAATAAGGCGTTTAGCGTAGCCTTTCTGACGTGACAAAAAGCTGGTTAGGTTTTGAGAACCGGCCGATGTACCTATAAGTATGTCAAAAGGGTCGTATTGATGAGACAACCATGCATCTAATACGCCTGCTGTGAAAATACCGCGCTGACCACCCCCTTCTGCAATGAGCGCGGTTTTGACTGTATTTTCATTGGCGGCTATCTGTGTTGAAAGCTGCCTTGTAGACGTAGATGTTAACTGCACGAATTTTGCCTCGTCGAACGTTAATGTGAATACGACAAGTATATAGAGCAGTGAATAGTGGGAAAAATTGAAAGAATGAATCGGTGTGATAGGGAAATGCAAACAGCGGAAAATGGACTTTCCGCTGTTTGTCAGAAGGGTTTCTATTCTTTTGAGGACGACATGCTAGCGTTATCTGCATTCAAGAGGATAGGCTCGCCGAATCCCAGTTCTGCTAGCCTGGGAAGCTGTGTTTTAGCATCGCCAACCACTAACCAAATCATCTTGTCAGGGTTTGCGTAAGTGGTCGCTAACTGCTGAATGTCTTCTATGGTTATGTTTTGTACAATATTTTGGCGGGTTTGAACAATATCTGCCTGCCAGCCATAGCGGCTCATTTTCTGTAGTAGTGACAACTTCGCATTGGCAGTTTCAAACTGTCTGGCTGCACTTTTCAGGAAGAAACTTTTCGTATTGACTAAATCTTCTTAACTGAAGGTGTCAGGGTAGAGCGTCAAAATGTCTTTTACTAGGGCCGCAGACTCGAAGGTGACGTTGGTGCGTACGCCACTTCCAATGATAAAGGGGCCAGGGATATCCGAACCGCTAAACGCCGAGCGAATACCGTAAGTGTAACCTTTACCTTCGCGTAACGACTGGGTCAAACGTGACGCAAAACCACCGCCTCCCAATTTGTAGTTCATTACTGTGGCAGGGGAGAAGTCTTCGTCGGTTTCGGCCATGGCGAGGTAGCCAAAACGCAGCACCGATTGTTTCGCGCCAGGCACATCATAAAAGTACACTTTGGATGTTTCAGGGGTATTAGCGACCTTAAGCTCAGGTAGGCTTACGGCTTTCTTAGGCCAGCCTTCCACCCAACCTTTCATTGTCTCTATCACCGTTTCTGAAGATACTGCGCCCACAACATGGACGTGGGTAAGGTTTGGGGCAATATATTTAGCGTAATAGGCTTTAAGGTCGTCCATGGTAATGTTAGATAACGTGCTTTCATTACCCATTGGGTTCAAAGAGAAGATATGATCTTCACCATAGAGCAAGGCTGCAAATGCGTTATCCGCTATATTGTTAGGGTTAGCTTTTTGTTGGGCTATGGTGCTTAGCGTGCTTTGCTTTGCCAGCGTAAACTCTTTTTCGTCCCATCTAGGGGAAAGCAACATTTCTTTGACGAGTGCAAGCGTAGATTGGTAGTTCTTAGACAAGGTATTGCCGTAAACCACAATAGATTCACGATTGGCTGAAATATCAATACTTGCGCCCAACATAGCCAATGCGCTTTCTAACTCTTCAGGGGTTTTTGTCGCAGTACCTTTTTCTAGCACCATGGCAAGCAAGTTAGCCACACCGGCGGTCTCCATGCTTTCCGCACTTAAGCCACCGTCAATCTGCAGCGTAAATTCCACCAGTGGCAGTTCGTCATTTTCAATGCCATACAAGGTTAACCCGTTACTTAACTCGGTGTGCCATACTTCAGGAACCGGTGGGGTGGGCGTTTCACCATACGCTGGCTCTATACTGCGGTCAAAACTTGACGGGGTTTTGACATACTCTGTGTCTGCGGGCAGTTCAAAGGTTTCCCCCTCTGCATTTACAACAATCGCTTCTTCTACCACGTTCGCCGGCGAAGCCCCCTCTAAAGCAAGTTCACCCTGTCCTTTGGGAACAAAGCTAGTAGAGACAAATGCCTTGTCTTTAATATACTGGCGGTAAACACGCATAACGTCGTCTTTGCTCACTGCAAGAAACTTCTTAATTTCTTCGTTCACGTAGCCTGGGTCGTCTGCAAAGATATTATACTGTGCTAAGTGAAAGGCCTTTCCTAACACGCTAGCTAAGCGATTGTAAAACGAAGCTTCTATACCGGCTTTGATACGGGCTAAGTCTTCATCACTGATGCCGTTTTCTTCAAATTCAGTGAATGCCTCTTCAATGGCCAGCTTTACGTCATCAAGATCAGTACCTGGATAGGCGCGCGTAATAATGGAAATTTCGCCGGCAATTTCAGAGTTACTGCTGTACATGGAAACATTGGAGGTAAGGGCTTTATCATCTATTAATATTTTGTTTAATGGCGCTACTTTACCCTCAGAAAGATACTGGCTAAGAACATCCAACGCATAGGCGTCATTATGAAAAAGGTCGACGCCTGGCCAAACCATTCGTAATTCAGGCAGTTGCGCGAAGTTGTCCTCGTACATACGAAGCTTGCTGTCGGTAAGCACCGCGGGCTTGTCGACAAGTGGCTTGATTTCCTCACCGCGGGGAATCTCATCAAAATACTTATGTACCCAGGCTTTCGCTTGTTCTGCGTCAAAGTCGCCTGCGATAACTAAGGTCGCATTGTTCGGCACATACCACTTTTTATAAAAGTCTTTCACATCTTGAAGTGTGGCATTTTGTAAGTCTTCTAACGAGCCTATGACTTGCCAGTTATAGGGGTGATCCTCCGGGTACAGGTTTTTATCAACAACATAATTTGCATGGCCATAAGGGCGGTTGTCATAACTTTGGCGTTTTTCATTTTTGACCACTTGCTTTTCTTTCGATAAAACAGCGTCTGTCACGGTATTGATAAAAAAGCCGAGCTTGTCTGCTTCAGCCCAAATCATTTTTTCTAACGCGTCGTTTGGCACGGTTTGGAAGTAGTTGGTACGGTCTCTACTCGTAGAGCCGTTAGCGCCAGAACCGCCAATGCGTGAGCTCATTTTATCTAAGCCACCTTTACCCAAGTTTTCTGATTCTAAAAACAGCAAATGTTCGAATAAATGCGCAAAGCCTGTGCGCCCTTCTATTTCCCGAGCAGAACCAACATGAAACGTGAGCGCCACGGCCGTTACCGGGTCTGATTTGTCTTGGTGCAAAACCACTTCTAACCCGTTATCAAGGGTAATCTTTTCATAATTTAGAACAAATTCTTGTGCAGACTCTTCTGTAGAGTTGTTCGCGGATGGTTGTTCAGGTTTTGTGCAAGCTCCGAGTAAGCTTGCGCCTATCAGTAAGGTTGAAAATTTTAATAGCGAAGATGTCGTCATTGTTGTCTTTATTAGATTGTCCCTATTGTTCAATATAACAGCGAGGAATAAAGATGCCTAGTTGCAATGTTGCACTTTGGTTTATAGCCGCATAGAGGTTTGTTACAAAGTGTAAAATAGAGAGGGAAATGCTCACATACACGGGCTGTGGTTATTGCAAAAAGCGCTGTAGTACGGTCATTAAATTTTCTTTTTGGATAGGTTTGCTTATGTGGGCATCCATGCCTGCACTAAAACACGCGTCTATGTCTTGTTGCATGGCATTGGCGGTTAACGCCACTATTGGGTGCGTAACGCCCATTTGTTGTCGTAAAACCCGTGTAGCCTCGTAACCATCCATTTCGGGCATTTGAATATCCATCAAAATAATGTCAAACCCCTTGTCGGCGAAGGCATGAATAGCTTGGTTGCCATCTTTTACACGGGTTATTTGTAAGTTGGTTGCCGCCAACATAGCCTGGATAACTTCAACGTTAATATCGTTATCTTCAGCTAATAATACGTGGGTTTTCGAAAATTCGAGAACAGGAGCTGGCTTATCCACAGGTAAAGGTGTGTGTTGATTCGCTGTAAGTAAGGTAAGAGTGAAAGAGAAGCGCGAGCCCTTTCCAATATCACTTTCAACGGCTATTTGTGAATTCATGAGTTGCAACAGTTTGTTGCTTATATTCAGTCCTAGCCCTGAACCGCCATATTTTCTGGCGGTAGAGCTTTCTGCTTGTATAAACGGCTGAAACAGGTTTTCCTTTTGTGTTTCGCTAATGCCTATACCCTGATCCTTAACCCAAATTTCCAACGTGCAGTCTTGCTCAGTTAACCTAATAACGTGTACGCCAATTTCAATATGGCCCTGGGTTGAAAACTTTATTGCGTTACTAATTAAATTAGCAAGCACCTGTTTAACGCGTAGTTCATCGTAAATCAGTTGTTTAGGTAACGCTTTGTCAATATTGAAAACAATCGCTAACCCTTTGTTCGCAGCCTGAGCATGAAAAATGTCAGCAAGTTTTTTCAAGCTATGCCGTAGGTTATAGGGGCCGTAATCTAATGCCAATTTGCCCGCTTCAATTTTTGAAAAATCGAGCAAATCGTTAATCAATTGAAGCAGCATCTCAGATGAATTAACAATTTGGTTGGTGAGTTTTTTTGTGTCTTTATCTTGAAGTTTTTCGGTTAAGACCTGACCAAACCCAATGATGGCATTTAACGGGGTACGAATTTCATGGCTTATGTTTGAAATGAATTCGGTTTTTAAGCGATTATGAAGCTCTGCCTTTTCTTTGGCTAATGCGGTGAGTGCATTGCTTTGTTTGGCTTTTTTGAAAAGCACCAATATGGTCGCTAACGTCAGCAGGGTTAATACCACGAAAACAATGAGCCAGCGGGTATAGAGCTTTTGGGTTTGCTGTGCGGCTTCTTTGGCTTCAAGCATCGACAAGTAGGCTTGGTTTTGAGCTTCCAATTGCAAGGCGCGTTCTTTTTGCTGCGCAATTTGGTTAATTAAATCGGCACTTTCCAGTAATTCTAGCTCTTCATACTTTTTGGCTTCAACGTAGTCGTTGTGAAACTGAATGTATTCATAATAAGCCGTTTGAAAATCACCTTCTTTAGCGGTGATTTCAGCGGCTAACTTTTCTAAATCGGCACGCCATGTTGTTTTCTCATCGGTGCGATAATCGTTGTACATAGCCCGTGACATATCAAGGGCTTCTCTGGCTTCTTTTAATCGGTCTACTTTCAATAATGCCTTTGCTTTAAGTCGGTATATCTCGCTGTCGTAAAATGAGGCCGTTAGTGGGTGGGAGGTCACTTTATCTGCCATGGCGAGTGCTTTGTCGATATCGTCGGTTCTAAAGTAAGTAGACGCCATGCCGTACAAAGCGAGGTACTCTGAGTAACTCATGTCTATGTTCTTGTCGTTTTCGATGGTTTTTTCAAAGTAACTAATGGCTTTTTCGTACTGGCCTTGGTTTCTAAAAAGAATGCCAATAACGTACAAATTATCGCTGATCAACACCCAAAAGTGATGCTCTTGCGCAAGTGCCAGCGATTTTTTGTAGTAGTTATAGGCAATGTCATAAGATTGAATAGAATGGTTGTAATCAGCCAACATATAATAATAAAGCGCGGTAAGTTTTGGCGAGGCAAGTTCTCGACTTAGCTCTTCTAAGGTATTAAGCAACTCCGCGCTGGAGGCAAAAACTTGTGCCTCATTGTAAGTTAAAATGAGATAAGCAAGGGCGTACGCTTTGGTTTCTTTGTCATTAAAATCGGCGTTAATTAATTCCCCAAAGTAGGTATAAGCACTGTCGTATTTGGCATTAATTCCATCTACCCGAGCCAAACCGAGTTTAATTTTCATGCCCGAGAGGGAGTTATCCGCTAGGCGGGAAAGTAAATCATAAATGGGTTTTGAAGGGGTGTGATGTAAACGTAATTTTAATGCGGTATACAGTGCTCCGAGGTGGCGTTTTTCCTCTAGAGAATAATCACTGGCATTTAGCTTTGCCTCGAGGGTTTCGGTAATTTCCCCAATGGGCATTGGGCGCTCATTCGATAATCGAGCCTCAAATTGCGCGAGTTCAGCGTGTACATTGGTTTTATCTGAGGCGTTAGCCTGGATAGGTAGTGCACAAAAAAAGAATGATATTGTCAGTGTAAATAGTAAAACCCGATACATAGTCATGCGCTCATGATTCTTATTATACAAAGCGTTAAGTTAACGTTGATGTCTCACTAGGCCATATGAAAAGCTTAATAACACGGGTGTTTCTGTGTTCGTACGCCAGCAATGTTTTTGCTTACGCTTGATTATACGCCTTATATAACGAATAACCTATACACTCATTGCGCTTACCATAGCGCAAAACGTTAACTTAACCTAGAGCGTATTAATGGTTCTTAGCAGAGCGCTGCTCACTTCTGGCTTAAACGCCACAAAATGCTTGTTTAATGAAATTGACGCTAAGCACAATATTTCAGGATCTGACAAATAATCAGCAGGCGCTTGAATAACCTCAAAATAGTCTGCATTTTCTTGCTTCATATTTTTCACCACCCGGTTAATGTAATTTTGTTTGTCTTCATCACTTAACAGCGCAGGTTTAGGAGAAAAGCTCCCTATTAAATCAGCCATTGCGTCGAGTTCTTGTTCTATAAGCGCCGAAGGTAGGGTGCCTTCGTTTCCATAATGATGTTGCAATGGAATGTCACTGGGAAAGGCAAACGAGGCACAGGCAAGAGGGGAGTGAGTACGTAAGGCTACCATTTGCGCAATGATAGTCTGCCAGTAGTACAATACCGCTTCGTCACTTGCGTGAGCAAGGTAATGATTAATGCGCGTTTGTAGAAGTTGATTAATGGCAACAGACACCCTATTCATTGTGCCGCCTTCTCTCATTACTTGCCTATTAATAGCAATGACTTTTTCGTAAGTCTCAGAGTCAAATTTTTTCATGGCTTTCATGTAGTTGTGGGTAAGCAGCCCTTGCTCTATCGCTTCTTCTGTAATGTTTTCGTCGCTGCCAAAGCCACTAAATCCATACTCTGCACTGTTCACAACTTGGGTAATGATTTTCGCTTTACGTAAGTCGTTATGGTCAGGGATCCATAAATCTTCATTCGGTGTTGCCAGCACTTTTTCTAAAAACCATTGGGGTACGCCAGCGTTGATATATTGTGTTTTAAGCGAACTGCTAAGGGCTTCGTTGTTGTGGGTAGAAGTGCCACCTATACCAGCAGCGTGAAAGGCCAACTCGCCATTTTCGCCAATGAGGCGGTTCACACCTGCCAAGTAAACTACGGTACAGGCGGATGCACAGCGTTCTTTAACGTAGGTATCAAGTTTTCGTTGTTTAACAATGCCCGCAAGCCTTATTGCTCCTAGCATACGCCCCCCAATGCTGTGCAAGTGCAGAAGCTTAATATTAGGGTGGGCATCTAATTGTGCTTCAAGTTGCTTTTCACTGCCTACCTCAATGCCCCCGTATAACTCAAGCTCAGTTTCATTATTAAGTAACCTGAAATGAAGTTCTGGGTATTCTTGATGTTGGGTGATGAGGGAATATGACTCTTTGAGAACGGGGATACCCGTTGTCGATATATTGATGATATAACCAATAGTGCTGATGATAATTATGGCTTTGGCTACATTCGCCCACAACATAGAGCCGCCGCGGTATGGATGCCTGTTAGCTGAGCGATAAATGCCCACGGTTTGCCACGTGATTAATGGCAGTATCACGGCGTAAAGTGATAGCATAAATACACCCAAGCTTAGCCGGCTGTTTGCGTGTTCTATTCTATTTTCTACCAATGCGCCAAAGGCTAAAATGAAAAGGTTAATAGCAATACCCACCAGCCAATAGCTTATCGGTAACGAAAACTGTCCCTTCCAATATTTGGCAATCCAGTTTGACGTTTGCTTCTCATCTTGATAGGGGGAGGGGGTGATAACGTATGGTTCAATAGATGTGTGTAACTGCTGCGAACATGCGCTTTGCTGTCGCTTTTTAATATTGTCTTGAATCCGTTTCTCGCGCTCAGGATAGGCGGCTTTATCTATGTGTGATAGGGCATCGTACAGTTCATCAAGGCTATATTTTTCGTAGTTGGGCTCCATGTTTGGGAAACATCCTTATTTATATACGCTATTTACCGCACGCGAAAACATGAAAAAGGCTCCAACTGGAGCCTTTACAAGAACAACTATTTACCAAGTATAATGCGTAGCATCCGGCGAAGAGGCTCGGCAGCACCCCATAACAGCTGATCGCCAACGGTAAAGGCAGAAATGTATTCCGGGCCCATCGTTAATTTACGAATACGCCCTACGGGAATGGACAAGGTCCCTGTGACTTTCGCTGGCGTTAGCTCTTCCATGGTGGCATTTCTATCGTTAGGTATGACTTTCACCCATTCGTTGTGTTCAGCAAGTAAGGTTTCAATTTCTTCAACCGAAAGGTCTTGCTTTAATTTCAAGGTAATGGCCTGACTATGACAACGCATGGCGCCTACACGCACACAAATACCGTCGATAGGTACGGGGCTTTCAGTTACGCCTAAAATTTTGTTTGCTTCCGCCTGTGCCTTCCATTCCTCACGACTTTGCCCAGAAGGTAACTGGGTATCAATATACGGAATAAGACTGCCGGCTAAAGGAACGCCAAACTGATCGCTTGGGTAGTCGTCGCTGCGAATAAATTCGGCAACTTGCTGGTCTATATCCAATATCGCCGTGGCAGGGTCATCGACTTTATCTTTTACAGCCGAGTGAATGGCACCCATTTGGCTGATGAGTTCACGCATATGCTTAGCACCTGAGCCAGAAGCCGCTTGGTAGGTCATGGGTGACGCCCATTCAACCAAGTCTTTTTCAAATAAGCCACCTAGCGCCATAAGCATAAGTGAAACCGTGCAATTGCCTCCAACAAAAGTGCGCACACCTTGTTCTATGCCATGCTTAATTTCGTTACCGTTAACAGGGTCAAGGACAATAATCGCATCATCAGCCATGCGCAGTGCCGACGCTGCGTCAATCCAATAGCCCTTCCAACCAGCATCACGCAATTTTGCGTAAACGGCTTTCGTGTAGTCACCACCTTGACAGGTAATAATAATATCTTGCTGACTAAGTGCTGCAATATCAAAGGCGTCTTCTAATACACCTGCCTGTGCACCGGCAATATCAGGTGCAGGTAACCCTTTTTGAGAGGTGGTGAAAAATGTGGGTTTAATGTGGGCAAAATCTTGCTCTTCTTGCATTCGTTGCATTAATACAGAGCCAACCATACCGCGCCAGCCCACTAAACCTACTTTTTGTTGAGACATTAACTTAGAAACCTTCTTTCAACGTAAACCTATGTATGTTGGTGCAAACCTGAGAATCAAAAAAAGCGCACCAACGCTATGCCTGTCGCATTATTTTTATGCATGCAGTCTATAAATAAATTAATACGCTGGCTAGACGCTTTTTATAAATATTCCTTTGAGGATATAAGTGAATGTGAAAGTTGCTTGGATTATAAAGTATTCGTTGAAACTGCTTCTTTAATACGTCTTATTATGTTTCATTTAGTGTGTTGATAAACTGCTGGTATTGGTTCTTTGACAACAAACACGGTTTCTCTTGCCTATGACTTCATCTACAAACACAACAGGGTTCGCTGCATTTAATCGTGGGTTTTCTACTACATTTAATGAAAACGCGATGACATTAGGCTTAGTTGTGCCTATTGAGTCTTATCCGTATGGGCCAGTGCCTACCATGCAAGAGCACATTGAAAGGGTGCAGTTGGCAGAACAACTAGGGTTTAAAGCCGTTTGGTTGCGAGACGTGTTATTTAATGTGCCTTCATTTGGGGATGCAGGGCAGGTATTTGACCCCTTTGTTTATCTCGGTGCGTTGTCCGTTGCCAGTAAAGACATTGCGTTGGGGGTTGCCTCATTAGTCTTGCCCCAGCGCCACGCTGCACAGGTAGCGAAAGCCGCAGCAAGCGTTGATGTGTTAAGTGACGGACGCTTGTTACTAGGCGTTGCCTCTGGCGACAGGCCAGAAGAATATCCTGCAATTAATCGGGGTTTCGACGACAGGGGAGAGCGCTTTCGCGACAGCATTGAATATATTCGTCTGGCGTTAAAAGGGTTCGGACAGATTGAGAATAGCTTTGGTAAACTCGATGGTTCGCTAGATCTTCTACCGAAGCCCACAAAAGGGGGATTCCCCATGTTAATTACCGGTGGGTCTCAGCAAACTCCGAATTGGGGAGCCAAACATCTAGATGGCTTAATTACTTACCCGCGAAGCCCCAAAATTCAAGGGCACGTTATTGAAAGCTTCAGAAGCCGAGTGAGTGAGGTGTGTCGTTACAATAAGCCTGTAATGCAACCTTTGTACATTGACATAGAAGCACAGGATGACGCCCCCATTTCACCTATACATTTAGGTGTGAGATGTGGCGTGAACGCCCTTCTTTCTTATCTTAAATCACTGGAGGCCTGTGGCGTAAATCATGTGGCGTTTAACTTAAGGTTTAATCGAGCAAACGTTGAGGACACACTGGCGAAACTCGCCGAAGTTGTGTTGCCTCATTTTACTATTCACACTGAGTCAGGCCAGGCATTAACCAGTTGCCAAGGAGCAAACGCATGAAAACAATTTTAATCACAGGGGCAACCGATGGTATAGGCCTTGAAACTGCCAAGATGCTTGCACAAAAAGGGCACCATATTCTGTTGCATGGTCGAAGTGCTGACAAGCTACACAAGGTGAAGCAGATGCTAATGGATGAGTATGCTAAGCCCGAACAAGAAGGCCAACTGGGTTCATTAAATGTGTCAACGCTGTGTGCGGATTTAAGTCGCTTCGCCGACTTGCGGGGACTCGTTAATCAGATAAAAAGTAGTGTGTCGCAGCTAGATGTTATTACTAATAACGCTGGGGTATTTGTCACGTCAAACCCCACCACAGGTGAGGGGTTAGATGTACGTTTCATGGTGAATACGCTGTCTCCTTATGTGCTTTCCACTGAGCTTCTCTCTTTAATGCCTGAAGATGGGCGGGTGATTAATGTATCGTCGGCTGCTCAAGCGCCAGTAGACGTTAACCTTGTGGGCGCACCGCCAAGCTTAAGCGATGGTTTAGCTTATGCCCAAAGTAAGCTAGCCCTTACCATGTTCACCCAATTTTTAGGTGAAAAATACAGTGAAACTGGGCCTAGCTTTATTAGCGTGAACCCTAAATCCTTACTAGGCAGTAAAATGGTAAAAGAAGCGTACGGCATTGCAGGTGGTAATCTTAAAGAGGGCGCTGAAATATTTGTCAAAGCCGCATTGCACGATGATTTTGCCAAGGTAAAAGGGGCCTATTTTGATAATGACGCGGGTCGGTTCGCTGCGCCTCACGGGTTTGCACTAAGTCAAGACAATCGGACTGCATTGATATCTAGTCTTCACGCCGTGTTAGATAAACACTACGTGGAAGCCACTTAACACAGAGTGTGATTGTTGTTGCTTATTTGTAGGGAAAAGGGCGTGCACAGGCACGCGTTTTTCCGCCGGTCCTCTTATCCTGTCTGTTCTTATTGACTAATCTTGACAAAATCTCCGACTGTAAAATTTTCCGTTATATTGTAATTCTGCTATTCATACAATCTTTACACTTGAATAAGTTAATGATTTAAATAGTTTTTTAATGTGGAATTGTCCTTGCTGATATGTTGCAAACATAACATTCATTCATTGCGTTATGTGTGTTCTATTTTTGACCAACAAGGATTTATCATGGCTGAATCATTTAAGTACAATGGAAATAAAGGACAAGGCGGCGAGCTTCATCAAAAGGCGGGAGATGACTACCCTACAATGACGACGGCGCAAGGATGCCCGGTTCACGACGATCAAAATTCATTGAAGGCGGGCACTCGAGGTCCCACAACGATGGAAGATCACGTTATGCGAGAAAAGATCTTTCATTTCGACCATGAAAGAATTCCTGAACGGGTAGTGCATGCCAGAGGTTATGGGGCACATGGCTATTTCGAAACGTATGAGTCACTGTCTGACATTACTTGTGCTGATATTTTCCAAACCAAAGGTAAAAAAACACCGGTATTTACACGATTCTCCACGGTAGCAGGTAACCAAGGTTCACCAGATTTAGCCCGTGACGTGCGAGGCTTTGCGGTAAAATTTTATACGCAAGAAGGTAATTGGGATCTTGTCGGTAATAATATCCCTGTTTTCTTTATTCAAGACGCCATCAAATTTCCCGACCTTATTCATTCAGCCAAACAAGAACCTGACCGCGGCTTCCCGCAGGCACAAACCGCTCACGACAATTTTTGGGATTTCTGCAGCCTAAGCCCAGAGTCAACGCATATGTTGATGTGGGCAATGTCAGACCGGGCTATCCCGCGTTCTTTCCGCTTTATGGAAGGATTCGGTGTGCACACCTTTAAGTTAATCAATGCCAAAGGCGAAATGAAGTACGTGAAGTTTCATTGGAAGCCAAAACAAGGTTTACAATCGGTAGTGTGGAATGAGGCACTGAAAATAAACGGTGCAGATCCTGATTTTCACCGCCGAGATTTGTGGAATGCTATTCTTGCAGGTGATTTCCCTGAGTGGGAATTGGGCATGCAGGTATTCGACCAAGAATTCGCAGATAACTTTGAGTTTGATGTGCTTGATGCCACCAAACTGATACCCGAAGAGCAAGTCCCCGTAAAAATCGTGGGTAAAATGGTACTTAACAAGGTGGTAGATAATTTCTTTGCAGAAACGGAGCAAGTGGCATTTTGTACCCAAAATATAGTGCCAGGCATTGATTTTACTAACGACCCATTACTGCAGGGGCGGAATTTTTCTTACTTGGACACCCAACTTAAGCGCTTAGGTAGTACTAACTTTACGCACTTGCCTATTAATGCGCCTAAATGCCCTATGCGACATTTCCAGCAAGATGGTCACATGGCTATGCATAATCCAAAGGGGCGAGCGAATTACGAGCCCAACTCTTGGGCAGGGGATGAAAATAACCCTCGAGCGTGCCCTGAACACGGTTTTAAATCTCATCATGAAGAGGTTATGGGTGAAAAGGTACGTCATCGTTCAGAAACCTTTGCTGATCACTATAGCCAGGCGCGCCAGTTCTACATTAGTCAAACGGAGACGGAGCAAATGCATATGCGTGATGCTTTCGCATTCGAGTTGTCGAAAGTCGAGCATTTGCCTATTCGTGAGCGTATGGTGTCCCACTTGTTAAATGTGGACAAATCACTGGCAGAAGGCGTTGCCGAAGCCCTTGGCTTAGCTGAAATGCCCGAACCTGCTGAAGCAACGATGTCTACCCGTGACGACCTACCAGCTTCTGATGCGTTAAGTATTTTAAAAAATGCGCCTCAAACCTTTAAAGGCAGAAAATTAGGTATCTTAGTCAGTGACGATTTAGACGGCAGTATTTTGGAAAATGTCACCGCGGCATTAGACAGTGAAGGTGCCATGTATGAAGTTGTGGCGCCGCAAATTGGTGGTGTCACCTGTGATAAAGGTAAGAAGGTTGACGCGCAGCAAAAAGTGGATGGTGGCCCATCGGTACTTTATGACGCCGTCCTTCTGCTCGTCTCTGAAAAGGGCGCCAATATGCTCGCTGAAAAGCCTGAAGCAAAAGATTTCGTTTCGGACGCTTTTGCCCATAACAAGTTCATTGGCTACACCCAGTCGGCGCTGCCATTAGTTAAAGCCACAGGGCTTGAGAGTAAAATGGACGATGGCTTTATTAATCTTAAAAACGTCAGCGCTGATGAGTTTGTCGGTTCATTGCGTAATATTCGTTTCTGGCAACGATAAGTCATCCGCCAGTAAACCCTTGTTAGCTAGGGTTTACTGCTATAAGTGAGACAAGGAGCGCACTTTTTGTGCGCTCCTTTTAGTATGAGTAGAGCAGCAATCAACTGACGTAATTCAGTATAGAATGCGTAAAGATGTCAGTGACGAAAACTTATTGCTCACCTCATTGGTTAAAAGGCTATACTATTTACTCCTGTTTTAGGTTGTTAATAATCAGAGGGATACATGCAGTACGATTCAGCAACAAAGTTTTCACCCGTGACGCTTCTACTTCATTGGGTGGTTGGGTTAACCATAATAGGTATGCTCGCAACCGGCATTTATATGGCCGAAGAGGGCGTGTATTCGCTATTCCCTATTCATAAAGCAACGGGCTTTATTTTGCTGTTCGTGGCATTAGCACGTGTAGTCTGGCGTATGAAGAATGGTTGGCCTACACCGGCAGGTCAATATGCCAGTTGGGAGCACACTTTGGCGACGGTGGTGCACTGGGTATTGATTGTAAGTACCTTACTTATGCCCATTTCCGGATTAATGGGGTCCGTGCTTGGCGGCCATGGTTTGGACGTATTTGGTTTGGAAATTTTTGTGCCTAATTTTAGTGTCGAAGATCCTGAGAAAACCCTACCCATAAACTACGCGCTATCAAAGCTAGGTTCGGCTATTCACTTTTATTTAGGTTATACCCTTATTGCAGCGTTAGTACTGCATATTGCCGGTGCGCTTAAACATCACTTGGTGGACAAAGACGGTACGTTAAAACGCATGCTAGGTAAGCAAATTTAGCCAGCGTGTGATAAATTTATCCAATGGATGAAAGGGTAAGTAGGGGGTGAAATGGGGCTTCATCCAGTTTCATTGATACCCCTTAATGTCTCCCCACTTCAGTCAAGAAGTGCCTTATCCCAATAAGGTGTGCCTTTAAATCGCTCAATAAGAAAGTCGATAAACAAGCGTACTTTAGGCGCAAGTAGACGATTACTAGGATAGACTGCCCAAAGCGCACTTTGGGAGGCTAAAGGGGTATCTTTTAGCACCTGAATTAATCGCCCATCTTTCAGGTAAGGGTAACTGCACCAGGTGGCGGTTAATGTTAGCCCGTTTCCCGCAATACATGCGTCTCGAACCGCTTCGCCATTGTCCATTCTCAAACGGTTCTTCGGCTTAATGCCTACTATGCCTTGGGGCGTTTTAAATTCCCAGGTTTCTAGCCCCGTTAAATTGACCGCAGCATGATTTTTAAGTTCGTGAATACTGCTAGGCTCGCCGTATTTTTTGATATAATCAGGTGAGGCTGCAATTACCCGTTTATCCTCGGCCAGTTTTCTGGCGTGCAGATTCGAGTCTTTAAGTTCAGCATTTCGAATGGCGACATCAAAACCGCCTTCAACCACATCTAAAATACTGTCGCTAAACCGAAAATCTATATTTAAGTCGGGGTAGCGCGATAAAAACTCGTCCATGGCGGGGACTAAATGCATACGTCCAAAAGATGCCGGCGCGGTCACCCTTAAGGTACCCTGTGGTGTATCTGCCCCCACACCCACCGCCGCCTGCGCAACTTCAATGCTGGTAAGCACCTCTTCCGCGTGGGGCAGGAAGACCTTTCCTTCGTCGGTTAATGAAACCTTGCGGGTGGTTCTATGGATAAGTCGCACGCCCAATGTCTCTTCTAATTTGTTGATATGCGCGCTAGCAACGGCGGGAGAAATATTCAGCTCACGACCCGCCACACTAATGTTGTGGGTGTTAGCAATGCGAGCAAATAGCTTGAGATGGTCGATATTCATGTCAATTATCAATAAAACCTATAAACAGAATGTGTTTATACCCTAATTATCATGTGGCTGGCTAGTGTCTATGATAGTACCTGAACTTACTTCAACGAGGCGAACCCTATGAAAGCGACAATTATTGAAGATTTTGGCGGCACTGACGTATTTACATCCGCAGAACTTGAAAAACCGAATGTTAAGCCTGGGCATGTAGTGGTAAAGGTTGCAGCCACTAGTGTTAATACAATTGATATGATGATTCGACAAATGGGCACAGACTTACCTTTTGCACCTGCTTTACCAGGTGTGCTGGGCATGGATTTCGCCGGTGTTATTGACCAAGTTGGAGAAGGCGTAACACGCTTTAAGGTTGGCGATGAAGTATACGGTTGCGCCGGTGGCCTTGGGGACTTGCAGGGCGCGATGGCAGAATACATGATAGCAGATGCACAGCTTATTGCTCACAAGCCTACGTCTCTTTCTATGCGTGAAGCGGCCGCCATTCCTTTAGTGGGGATTACAGCCTACGAAGGTTTAACCAGAGCACAGGCATCAGAAGGGCAATCAGTGCTGGTGCATGGTGGCGCGGGTGGCGTTGGGCATCTCACGATTCAAATAGCGCGGTCTTTCGGTGCAAATGTGTATGCCACTGGAGGTTCTGAGGCACAAGCGGTGCTTATTGAAAAATTAGGCGCCACGTATATCGATTACCGAAATGAAGAAGTGTCAGACTACGTACAAGCTCATACACAAGGTAAAGGCTTTGATGTGGTATACGACACCGTGGGTGGGCCGAACTTACAAAACTCTTTTGCTGCTGCAAAGTTAAATGGCCAAGTATCTACCACGGTTTCCTTGCTAGAGACGGACTTATCCCCCGTTCATTTCAGCGGATTAAGTTTGCATGTTGTCTTCATGCTTATTCCAATGATTCATAACCATAACCGCAGTGCCCACGGCGAAATACTCACTACACTTGCCCAGATGGCAGATGCAGGGAAATTAGCGCCCGTGCTTGATAGTCAAGCATTTTCATTGTCAGAAGCGAGCCAAGCCCACGACCGCCTCGCTAGCGGTCAGGTAATGGGTAAGGTTGTTATTAGCGTACCATAACGGTTTCTTTCCCGTCGCGCAGCCCTTGTTGGCCAACGCGCCCTTCGCCTGCTTACTTAACGGTAAGCAGGCATTTTTGCGTGTAAAGACGATTCTTGCTAGTTTTAATACGCGGTCATACGCATGAATCATTTATTTAAGTGCTTAAAGCAAAAGGAAGCTTCATGAGCTTATCTGAAATTATGTCTACCCGCGTGGTGAGTGTTCACTTAGACGATAGTATTCAATCGCTAAGGGAGCTGTTCGATGCTACGGGGTTTCACCATTTATTAGTGGTGCAAAATAACCGTGTTGAAGGCATTATTTCAGACCGTGATCTGCTTAAAAATATCAGCCCGTTTGTAGATACTATCAGTGAAAAGCAAAGAGATAGAGCTACGTTAGATAGAAGGGCGCATCAAATCATGACGCGTGAAGTCATCACCTTGTCGCCACAGCATAAAATAGTGGATGCGATTCATCTGTTCAACAATCACAAAATATCTTGTATTCCTGTTGTTAATGCCGAAAAGCAGCCAGTAGGAATGGTGTCTTGGCGGGATGTTATGGCATTTATGGAACAGCGGGTGCAGGCGAAAAAAGCCTAACACACCGCGGTTCGTCATTCTTCTTTTAGGCCTTTCGGTAACTTACCTTAAACAATATGCTATATAGCACGGGTACCGCAATTAGCGTGAGTATTGTGGCAAACGTCAGGCCGCCCATGATGGTGACAGCCATATCGGCGAAAAACGCATCGAAGAGTAATGGCGCCATACCCAAAATGGTGGTGACAGCCGCAAGGGAAACTGGCCGCAAACGACTGAGCGTTGCTTCCACAATTGCCTTACGAATTTCTCGCCCTTCTTCAATTTGAAGGTCAATTTCTTCAATGAGTACTATGGCATTTTTAATTAACATGCCGAACAGGCTTAAGAAGCCGAGCAATGACATAAAGCCAAATGGCATATCTGTGGCGAGTAACCCTGCAACCACACCCACAATGGCCATGGGCACCACCAGCCAAATGATGAGTGGTTGACGAGCGTGACCAAACAACAACACAGAAATAATGAACATGACTAAGAAGCCTGCGGGTAATCCTGCGCCCAATGCTTTTTGCGCATCTGAAGAACTTTCAAATTCTCCTCCCCATTCCAGCGAATAGCCGGGTGGTAACTCGATGTCTTCAATAACGGGGCGAATTCGCGCAAAGGCTTTTGCAGCGGTCTCATTGTCGCCGGGTTCAGCTTCCACTGTAATTGTTCTTACTCTGTCTTTACGGTGAATACGTAACTCCTCGGTAATCACTTCTAGCCCGCTAGACACCTGCGCGAAAGGAACATATTGTCGCTGTTGAGACGACCAAACCTGGCTTTCTCTAATGGCTTGTAAATCAGCATCATCAGGTTGAGCCATTTTTGCGACAATGCTGTAGGCATAGTCGCCATCTTGTACGGTACCAAGGGATAAACCGTTACTGGCGTATTGTACTGTTTGGCTGAAGTCAGAGTGTGACACCCCCGCAATCCCTGCGTTGTAATTGTCGTAATGGGTGTTAATCGCCACCCCTTTTTCACGCCAATTGTGACGTATGTCTTTAATCGCGCCATCGGCCATCATCAGGCCTTTCGTTTGCTCAGCGAGTTGGCGTAATACTTCGGTATCAGGACCAGAGAAACGCGCTTCTAATTTCGCGCCAGAGCCTGGACCAAACTGCATGCGTTCAAAGTAGAAGTTGGCGTCTAAATCAATATCATTGAGCGCATTTTGTAAATTGGACACAACCCCAGCAACGTTTTCTAACGCATTGACGCGTACCATAAAGAAGCCATAGTTTTCGTTGGCACTTTTGGGAGCATAGGTTAGCGTAAATCTATCTGCACCTTGCCCTATAAACGTGGTTACTGCGGTGACATTCTCTTGGTTGAGCAGCCGTTGCTCTGCCAACTTCGCCTTCGCTTCTGTGGCGCGAATATCTCTATCTTGCGGCCCCCAGTAGTGAACGAAGAAAATAGGAGCATTGGAAGGCGGGAAGAAACCTTGCTTAACCATACCGAAGCTACCATAGGCCACCACGGTAATTAGAGTGAGTACGGCAATGGTTACCCAGCGAAGCCTTAGTGCTTGTGTTAGTACGCCCGTAAACCAGCGTTGCATGGTGGTAGGTTTATCGTCGCCAACCTGTTGCATGCCTTTACGATAGAAGTAGGCGCCTAAAACCGGCACCAGCGTTACGGCTAGCACCCAACTCATTAAGAGTGACACCATGACCACGGCAAACAATGAATAGAGGAATTCACCCGTGGCATCATCAGACAAGCCTATGCCAGAAAACGCGGCGATACCAATAACGGTGGCTCCCAACAATGGCCACTGTGTTCGCTTTACAATAAAGCTTGCTGCCGACTTTGCGGTTCCGCCGGTGGCCATTCGAATCATCATGCCTTCAGCCACTACAATGGCATTGTCCACAAGCATACCCATGGCAATGACCATAGCACCAAGTGAAATCCGCTGTAGCTGAATATTCATTAACCACATGATTAAAATCGTGCCCATAACCGTGACCAGTAGCACCATGCCTACCACTACACCAGAGCGCCAGCCCATAAATAGGCACAGTGTTAGCGTAACCACCACCACCGACATTACGAGGTTACTAATAAATCCATCTACCGATTCATCCACCACAGAGGCTTGATCGTAAATCGGCGTAAGAGTAATACCCACGGGTAGGGGTTTCAAAAGGTGCTCAACCTTGGCATTCACCTGATTTCCAACATCCACAATATTGACGTCGTTTAACGCCGACACCGCTAAAGTGAGCGCTTCTTCTCCGTTGTAACGGATATACACAGGTTGAATATCTGCAGGCTCAAGTTTTAAGGTTGCCACATCGGCCACGCGAATTGAGCGGTTTGTCCCCGGGATCACTAACGATAAATTTGAAATTTCTTCAAGTTTGTCGGGCGCTCGCTCAACGATTAAACGTACATTTTTTTCGTCGACTTTAACTCGACCGCCGTTAAAGGGGCGTAAGTTATCGGCAAAAAGTGAGGTTAAATCAGGAAAGGAAATGCCAAGCCCGGCTAATTGATAAGGGTCGATATAGGCAACAATTTGTTCAGTTTGTACCCCGGTTACTGTGACCTTTGCGACGCCCTCTGTGGTGAGTAGTTCACGGCGGATAATACGCGCAAACTCACGAAGTTCCCGCGTACTAAAATCTGGCGCGCTGAGCGCGTAATACAGCCCATATACATCGCCAAAATCATCGTACACCACAGGGTCTTGTGCGCCTGTGGGTAGCGCGCTAGAGGCATCTCTCAGTCGCTTGCGTAATTCGTCCCAAATCTGGGGCAGTTCATGACTGTCGAAGTTACTTTCAACCTCAACGGTAATTTCAGATAGGCCGGGAGAAGAAACAGAATTTAGCTTTTTTAATTGCGACATTTGCTGAATAGCAATTTCTAATGGTTCGGTAATCTCCCGCTCCACTTTTTCAGCGCCCGCGCCAGGGTAAGATGTGTATACTTTGACTTGCTTAATGGTAAAAGCAGGGTCTTCAAGCCGACCGATATTCGCCATAGCGATTAAACCGCCAAGCAATAATATGACCACCATAAGCCAAATATTCACTGGCTTATCAATAGAATAACGTGCGATATCCATAAATTACAGCTCTCCCTCGTAAGGTCGAACTTTCATGTTATTTCGCATTTGTGATGCGCCAGCTGCCACCACACTTTGACCTGCCGATAAGTCGCTGCTTATCACCGCCAAAGCATCTTCAATATGGTTTACCGTTACAGGGGTTTTGCTGACTGTTCCTGTCTTTTCGTCGTACACCCAAACGCCAAACTGATTTGCTTCATCCTCTACCAAAGATTTTACCGGAACCACCAGGCTGTCGGGATAAGGCGTGCCTTCTAAACTCACTTTCACCACCGCACGAGCCCCTGGGGTCAGCGGGAGATCGTTACGAGGCTCCATGGAAAATACCACTTCGTACGTTTGGGAAACAGGGTCTGGCTGCGTACTGTGTTCTACGTAATTAATGGGGTACCACTGACTTGTGTCGGTGGCTAGGGTGGCACTGGCTTGCTTAATGCCTCTGCCGAGGTTGGCAGTAAGTAACCGTTCTGACACATTGATATTAAAGTAAATTTTTGAAACATCTTGCAGGCGGGCTATCGGCGTGCCGGCAGCAACAAAACTGTTGTTTTCCACCAAGCGCTGAGACACTTTAGCGTCGAAAGGGGCGTACAAACGGGTATAGCTGAGATCTTGCTCTGCATTTTTAAGATCGATAACCGCCAACTCGTAAGAGGTTTTCGCTGAATCTAATGCGCTTTGCGATACCAAGCTTTGCGAAAACATTTTCTCGATACGATCTAATTCTCGCTTCGATTGTGCTAAACGCGTGCGTTGCTCATCTACGCGGCGCTCAAAAGGTTGTCTGTCGATGGTCGCCAGCAGTTTTCCTTTTTTAATGTCGCTACCTGTCACCAAGTCCATTTGTACAAGGCGTCCAGACACCTCAAAACTTAAATCCACCGTTTTCACTGCTGACACAACGGCGGGGAAGGTAAATTCGTCAAATGCAGGCGCATGGCTCACTTTTGCCAACTTAACGAAGCGTGGCGCTTCTATTTTATCTTCTACTTCTTGCTCGGAAGTGCAGGCGGAAAGTGAAAACACTGTCAGAGTGGCCAGTGCTAAAATATGTCGGTGGCGCAAAAAAGGCATAATAATGGTAATCCGTAGCAGAGGTGAACCAAGTATAGACTAGTTCACACACGAAAACTTTAAAGTAAACTAAGCGGTGCATTTTAGGGTTAATACGTTGAAAAGTAAACTGTGGAGTGTAGAATGAAACTATACTTTTTCTATATTTATGAATTATGACGACCACACGAACGCGTAGCGATAAAAAACGCGAAGCGATTATCTCCGCCGCCAGACAGGCGTTTCAGGAATTCGGTGTAATAGGAACCAGTATGGACAAGCTGGCTGAAATGGCGAGTGTGTCTAAGCGAACGGTTTATAACCATTTCTCAGCCAAAGAAGAATTGGTTATGCACATCGTCAAAGAGCAGTTTCAAAACGCGCTGGTCGATATTGATGTAGCCTACGACACGCAGGCTTCGTTACAGAGTCAGCTTGAATCATTAATCATGGAAGAAATTAACTTTGTCAGTGCGGATGAGCATTTAGATCTTGCCCGTGTGGTCGTAGGGCATTTCTTCTACGAGCCCGAAAAGTTGAAAGATGAGGTTGTACATCTACGGGCTCAAGAAACCGCCATGCACAGATGGCTTAAAGCTGCCCACCAAGATAACCGCATGGCCTTCGACGATTTGCAGCAAGTGGTTAATGAATTAGACAGTTTAATCAAAGGGCAGTGTTTTTGGCCTCAAGTGACCAAAATTGAACCAGCACTGAGTGCTCAGGAAAAAGACAAAATAGCCCAAAGTGCCGCCGCGTTAATATTAAGTCGATACGAAATTCGTCAGACCTAACCGAAGATATTGTATGTCAATGCATGAATGAAAAAGGCCAGTACTGAAGTCGCTGGCCTTTTTTGATGGTAGGAATTAAGTCACACCTAGGTGTGACTTAATTTCGCAGTTTTGTCGTGTTAGTGAGCTTCTGCTTCAGAGGGTGGTGCTGCATGCCCTTCTTCATTGCCGGTTCGGCGCGTTATCCGCTTTTTAATCCAAGAAAATGGTTTACCTAAATCCAGTAGGATGAGATACAGGCAGGGAACTAAAATAAGCGTAACCACGGTAGCATAAAGCACGGCAAAGCCCAGCGCTGCGGCCATGGGGATGACGAAGGCAGCCTGCAAGCTGGTTTCGAACATTATAGGCAATACACCAGCAAATGTAGTAATTGAGGTAAGGGTGATAGCCCTAAACCTAGCGCTTCCCGCTTCGGTGACCGCATCTTTTATGCTATAGCCTTGTGCACGACGCTGGTTAACAAAGTCGGTCATCACCAGTGAGTCGTTAATGACCCCCCCCGCCGCTGCGATTAAGCCAAATGTCGACATCATGCTTAAATCTAAACCTAGGAAATAGTGCCCCCAAATTGCGCCGGTTAAACTGAAAGGAATCACCGACATAATAATTAACGGTTGGCCGTAGCTTTTTAGCGGAACGGCTAAAAGTATGTACACCATAATCATTGCCGCTAAGAAAAATAGCAATTGCTCATTCTGCTGGGCTTGCTGTTCTTCAATATCACCGCCCAGTTCCGTCATAACAGAAGGAAAGGCTTTTTGCATTTCAGGCAATAAGTTTTCTTTTATTTCTTCGATAATTTCATTGGGTTCAACCACTTCTTCATCAATGTTGCCCCATACATACACACTTCTGTAGCCGGCTTCTCGTCGAATATAACTAATACCCGGTTTTTCGTTAAGCTCTACTACGTCACCTAGCAACACATCTTGGCCACCCGGTGTTTTAATCACGGTGTATTTCAGGTCTGAAAAGCGTTCGCGGGTAAATTCTGGATAGCGAACCATCACTCTCACTTCTTCACCGTTTCGAATCACTCGTTGGGCTTCGCCGCCGTAGAAGCCGGCACCCACTTGCCCCGCGATATCAGACAAACTAAGCCCTAAATCGTAGGCCACAGGCAGTAACGTCATTTGCATTTCTTTACTGGGTGGATCAATGGTTGAGCTAATATCAAAAAGCCCCTCTTGCTGTTGAAGCATCTCAATAAACTTCAGGCCAGCAGCATTCAAGGTATTAATATCAGGGCCGTAAAGCAGATAGCCAAATTCACCGTCATCACCGTTACCGTTAACATCGTCAACCACAGTGAATGATTTCATACCCGGGATTTCAGGTATGGCTTCGCGCCAACGGCGGGCCAATTCAAATGTGTCGATAGGGCGGTCATCTTCATACACTAGGGGGGTAATCACTTCCCCTTCGGTGCGTTGGTTATTAAAGACCAAGCGATCTCGTATCATGCCAGTACCAAACTCATCCACAATTTGCTTATCAATATCAAGAACGGTTTGTTCAACTATTTTAAGTGCATCGATGGTGGCGCTATCCGACACATTTTCGTTCATTTCAATACGGATGCTAGGGAAGTCGTGTGGCACTTTGGGATTGGGTACCATTCTCACGTAGTTGGCATTAATTAGCCCTAAGCTCACCATAAACAAGGCGATGAATATCATCAATACTGCCCAGCGCCATTCAATCGCTTTGGTAAGCGTGCGCTTGTAAGGCCCGTTCACAAAGCCAAAAAAGCCTTTGTTAAACTTGGCGCGCCAGCTTTTGGGGTGAATCGGTTTAAAGTTAGTGTGCGTTAAGTGAGCTGGGAGTATTAGCTTAGACTCAACTAATGAGAAGGCTAAACAGAGTATGACCACTACAGCAATGTTGTAAAAGAAAGCGCCTTCTGGCCCGCTACTTAACGTAAAGGGGGCAAAAACCGCGATGGTGGTTAATACACCGAAGGTGGCAGGCGTTGCCACACGCTTAGCGCCTCGAATGACATTGTCAACGCCACCGCCCTTGCTTTCAATTTCCGAGTAGGCGCTTTCTCCAATAACAATAGCGTCGTCAACCACAATGCCCAGTACCATGATAAAGGCAAACAACGACAGAATATTAATGCTTATTCCAAACACAGGCATAAGCATAACCGCACCTAAAAAGCATACCGGTAAACCTATCATTACCCATAGCGCTAATCTAAAGCGAAGGAAAAGACTCAGCATGAATGCGACTAATATTGAACCTTGTAATAGATTTGACAGCATCATGTCTAAGCGTGCATTTAGGTAGTAAGTCATATCCACTAGAATTTCCAAACTCACGCCTTGTGGGAAGGTTTGGTTTTTCTTTTCGATATAGGCTTTGACCGTTTCGGCCACCGGGATCGTATTTTGCGTTTTGGTGGCTTTAACTGACATCCAAATGGCGTTAACACCGTTGTATTTAAAGTAGCGCTCGCCTTCGGTAAAACCATCCTTAATATCGGCGACATCACCAAGGGTCACTTTTGCACCTGCATTGCCGATAATGACGGGAATTGTCGAAAATTCATCGCCTCGGTAATATTGGTTCTCGACCCGTACAGAAATAATCCCAGCCTCTGTGCGTAATTGCCCAGCCGAGATGTTGGCTGAGTAGTTACTGATAGCACGGCTAACATCTGCAATGGTTAAGTTATATTTGCGTAATGCATCAGGCTTTATTTCAATGGCAATTTCATCGTCTGGTGCAGACATATCTACCAATGACACCGTGCCCAATTGTAATAACTCATCTTCAACTTCTCGAGCGATGGTTTTGAGTTCATCAAGGGGAATGTCGCCGGTTAAGGGCATTTCAATTACATCTTGGCGAAATTCGATTTGCGAAACTTGAACCGGTTCCATGCCCGCTGGGAAGGTAGCAATGCCGTCTATGCGAAGTTTAACTTTATCGAGTACTTCACTTAAATCTTCGTCGGGATCAATTTCCAATGTGACTGCGCCGCTGCCTCTAAACGCGCGGGATACGGTACGCTTTATTTCAGTGATATCTTTAAGCGACTCTTCTATTTTGATGAAGATACTTTCTTCAATTTCCTGCGGTGAAGCGCCCGGGTATGACGCTTCAACGGTAATATAGTTAATTTCGATGTTAGGAAACATTTGACGCTGTATGGTCATGAAGCTAGCAATACCCATTACAATAATGAATATCATCAATAAGTTAGCAGCGACTGAATTTCGGGCAAACCAAGAGATTATACCGCTATTAGGATCGAAGCGATTTTCCATGAGGAGGCCCTTATTTTTCTACGTGGTGAGAAACAAGTAATTGATCATTACTTGCAATAACCTTAACGGGCATGCCCTCTTGGGGATACTCAGGCAATGACATCACCACACTCTTGGCGTTGAAGTTACCCCGTATAAGGAAGTCGGTGCCATCTTCTCTTATCACTTCGACGGGTTGCGCCACAAGGTTGTTGTCTTCATCAAGGGTCCAAATTTTTCGACTCGTGATCAAGGTTTGTGGAATTCGGTACACATTTTCTAACGCTTTCCCTTTGAACACTACTGTGCCGTAGGAGCCGAATTTAACCACGGTTTTATCGCCGTTTAACGCGTAGGGGTCGTCAATTCGCGCCACAAAGTGCGTCATTCGCGTGGTGCTATCAATAATGCCAGTATCTCTATGAATAGTGGCGGTAATGTGTGTTTTTAACGGGGCGTCTAACTCTAAGGTAGCGGGGCTGCCAATGATGTCGGCGCCTACAAACTGGCGATCGAAACCTGCAACAGGGAAAGTTACCTCAGCAAACTCAATATTGTTGATAACGGCAGTTTTCATGCCCTGAGTGACATAATCGCCTTTACTGATGTCACGAGAAACAATCAGAGCATCATAAGGCGCGCGAACTTCACAATTGTCTAAATCTCTGGCGGCAATTTTAAGCTGGGCTTCTGCTGATTTGACAGCCGCTTGTGCACTCATTACCTGGGGCTTTCTTAAATAAAGGTCGGTGACGCGAGCATCGGGCATGGTTTTCGCCTCGAGTCGAGCCACTTCCGCTTGCGCTTCTTCTTGAATAAGCTGTGCTTTGGCGCTGCTTAAATTAGCTTCGGCTAACAAGAGTGCAGCTTCATAGGCGTCTTTTTCTATGGTGAATAGGACGTCGCCCCGTCTGACGATACCGCCGGCTACAAAATTGGGGTTCCAGGACTCGACTTCTCCGGCAACTTGCGCGGCTAGGTTAGTGCTTTCTAATGGACTAACTTCACCATAAGACGATAAGGTCACCGCGATGGTCTCTGGTGTTAGCGACAAAACGGTCACAGTTGGACGGGTGTCTATTGGTGCGTCGGCTTCAACATCTGCAGCAGATACTTCTATGCCTTTCATGACAAGATATCCTGCAACCAAAATACCGGCTGGGAGTACGAACTTCATCAATTTCATAATAGTCGACTTAGGTTTAGGGGTTTGTTATAGGGTATAGTCTACGACCTAAATGTTGCGTAAAAATGTGCTAATTGTAACCAAACGTAAGTCAACAAATTGTAAAGGTGCAAATGAGGCGGTACGCCCTGTTAGAGCGAGGAGGCCGCAATTACTTGGTTTCGTCCGCTGTCTTTTGCTTTATATAGCGCCTTATCTGCTTTAATTAGGGCATCGCTCAAGGAGGTGGACGGTGTTAATTCTGTTACACCTATGCTTATGGTTACATTACGGGTTTGGCCGTTGATGACCACGGGAGATTCATCGAGCAACTTACGCACTTGCTCGGCGGCAGACATTGCATTGGCTTCATCGGTTTCAGGGTAGATAAAGAGAAACTCTTCGCCGCCCCAACGAGATAACACGTCTTGACCACGTAGCCGACTATTTAGCTTGCCAGCTACACGTTTTAACACTTCATCACCCACTTCGTGACCTAATGCATCGTTAATAGATTTAAATCTGTCAATGTCAGCGAGGGCAATGGCAAAAGGTTTTTTGCTTCTTTGTAATCGGCTGTATTCCTGTTCAAGTTGCTGTTGACCGCCGCGGCGATTAAGCAGGTGTGTCAGGGAGTCATGTAGGGCCTGCTTTTCAAATTTTTCACTTAAAAATACGGCGGTATCGTAACTTTTTTGACGGCTATATTCATAAAATGCAGATAAAAAAGACACCGTTAAAAATGAATAAAGTAAGCGAGTTTTAAACTCATAGGTATAGGTGGTTAGTAAGAGCGCATCATTTGGCGAGAACAGTAACACCACTATAATGGCGGTAAAACCTGAAAGCGTGAAAAGTCCACGTCTAAACCCCGCGAAAAACATCGTCACTGGAGGCACAGTATAAATCCAAAGTGGGCCTGTGGAGGCATTTCCGCCGGTGATGATTAATGTAGCCATTAGCATCATTAAGCAGGTGATGAGCAAAGTGACAGAGATGATTCTGCCTTTTGCCGTGCCTGAACTCACTTGCACAGCTTGAGAAAGCGCAAATAGAATGCTGGCAATAAAGAGGGTAAACGCCAAGGTGTGGTCTTGCGAGAATAACGCTCTAATGCCTAATACGAACGTAATTGAAGTGCCAACAGCAGAAAACAGATTGATTACAATGATGCGTCGATTTGTTTCATCATCGTAGTGGCGTTTCGTCCCTCTACTGACAAAGTGGTTAATGGCGTTTAGCATACAGGTTTTAACTTCTATCCATATTTGCCGCTATCTCAACCGCCAACTGGCCTATAGCGTGCCGCATTGTTTTAACGCTCGCTTCAAATCCATCACTGCTAAGTGGCAACGTAATATAAAAATGGTCGCTGACGTTGGTTTCATCTATGAATTTTATAAAAAACTCACCGCGAAGAATAATATCGCCATTGTAGGTGGCAATGAAATCATCAATTCGTAGTGTTATGTAGCCGTTCACGTCTTCGGCCCCCATCGCATGGGTAATGAGATCCACATTTTGATGACGCAGCGCGTCACGCAATGACTTAGTAAGGCCTTCCTCTACAGGCTCTGCCCAAAAGTGTTCACTGGCAATGTGAATACCGGTTTCTGAGGTTTGTACTACCAAGCCACGTTGTTTCAAATAATCGGGTAGCACTATTTTATTTAGTATGGCCACTGAGGGCGTCGAAGTTGTGGCCGGGGGCGTTGTCGAGGTATCGTGCAATAAATAATACGATAAGGGCTGACTAGAGGAAGAACAGCCTACAAAGAATAAAGAAACAAACGCCAGCCCAAGTAGTCGAAAAGCGGTGCTTCGCGTGTTAGCAATAAATACACTGTTTATGTGTTTTGACGTCATGTTTATACTCACTTAGCGCTTCGCTTTAGGCTCAATGTCACTGCTGTTCGAATCGGTAAAAATAAGGCTGTTAGGCGATTGATTTAACTTTTGAAGAACGGGTTGCAAGTTTCGCATCGTGTCTTGCATGGCATCTACCGTTTCTTTTATTTCGGTTTTACTCAGGCCACCGTCGCTGTAATTTTTCAGTAAACTGTCAAGACTGACCAGTACTTGATTCAAGTTATTGTTGAGCTGTTTGGCATCAATGTCGGCAATAAGTAAATCGAAGTCGTCACTCGCGGTTTCTACGGATTGTGCGGCAAGTTTCATATCCTCTACGGCAACCAATACATTATCGACCATATCACCAAGTGGAAGCTGATTTATCTTATCTAAAATAGCATCTGCTTTTTGGGTTAGCTGGGTAAATTCATTCGACACCGTGGGAATCACTTCATAGCCGTTAATTCTTGTTATTTCCGTGCTTCCCGTTGGCTTGGCTACGTGTTGTAAGTCCACATAGAGACCGCCTGTAAGTACATTGCCCATTCTTAGTGTGGCACGTAAATCTTTCCTCAGCCAATTTCGCATCGTTTCCTGAATTGCGTACAAGCCTTCTTGGGTATCAGGTTGACGAACCTTTCCTGGGTAAATATTAATGAGGACAGGAATAGGATAGTCGCGCTCTAAAATATTGCCTTCAACGGCAGGAAATGAGTTGATGGCGGTGACATTGCCAATTTCAATGCCACGATATTCTACCGGCGCGCCCACGGTCAGACCGCGTACACTTTCATCAATAAGTAACAAGTATTCAGCGGCTAACTTATAGCGGGCATTAGACGCTGAGGCGGCATCTTCATATACAGTAAAAAATGCATTATCTACCACTCTTTCTCCCGTGGGGACGCCTTCGGGGATGCCAAAGGTAATACCATTTGCCAATAGCGTTTCTAAACTACCGGTTTGCATCTTGACGCCGCTAGATTCAAGCAGAAGCTTCACACCACTCACATCCCAAAAGCGGGTATTTTCGGTAATCAGTTTATGATACGGCGCTTCAATAAAGGCATCGTAATACACTACACGTTCTTCAATATTAAATACCGCGTCTTCAAACTCGCCCACTTTAAAACCTTTGTAAATGATGGGATCGCCGGGCTTATAGGCAAACTCATCATCGCTTTTTAAAATAAGATGAAGTCCAGGGGTGCCTGGTGGGGTAACTGGGGGGCGTTCTAATGCAACAAAGTGCAGTTTTTCTTTTCCTGTATCATCGGCCGACATCGCAATATAACTGCCTGATAAAAGCGTATTGAGCCCAGACACTTCTGAAAAGCTAATGCGAGGGGCAACAACCCAAAATTCAGTATTTTCAGTGAGTAGATGTGCGGCATTTGCATCAATTCTCGCCGTCACTAAAACCCCTTCGAGATCGGGCTTAAGCGTGATCTTCTTCACTTGGCCAATTTCGAGGTCTTTCACCTTTATGGGGGTTTTATTAACCTCAATGCCCGTTGCAGATTGCACCTCTAACGTAATAAGAGGGCCTTGATTCTTCCATTGGTAATACACCATCCAGCCACCGATGAGCACCACCAAAATAGGGATGATCCAAATCCGTGAAATGGAAGTGGTAGATTTAACCTTAGCGTCTTGGGTCATTGTTGTTTTTTCCAGGGCTGCCAGATTAACCGCGAGTCAAATGTCATGGCGGCTATCATTGTTACAAATACCACAGCACAAAAGGCTAGCGCAGCTTGGCCAGGGTATATAGAGAGGGTGTTTCCCATTTGTATTAGCGCGACAAGCACTGCAACCACAAAAACGTCAATCATAGACCAACGACCGATCGCTTCTGTTGCGCGATAGTATCGAACACGTAGTAATTGAGAGTTTGTTTTTTGTCGTTGCACTGAATAATTAAGCCAGGCCAAAATGATAATTTTTGCCACGGGCACGATGACACTGGCAATCAGAATAATCAGTGCCACAGGGTAAGACCCTGACTCCCATAGAGAAATGACACCGCCTATAATGGTATTAGGTGTTTCCTGCCCAAAAAGTTCAGTATACATGATTGGCAGTACATTGGCTGGAATGTAAAGCAAGCAGGCCGTAAACAGGAGTGCCCAGGTTCGCTGGATGCTGGCGTTTGCTTGTGCTTGACTTAAAGGTTTGGGGGAGGGCGCTTCACCTTGACGAAGCCAAAGTGCAAATCGGGTGGTATCAAATTGAGCAATACTGATTGCAGTAAAGGCACTAAAACCTATAAAGGCATAGAACGACATACCAATGGACACATCCGCCAATTCTGTAATTTTAATTAAGCTAACGAGCGTACCCACCAAAAATATTTCGGCCATGCTCCAAGGTAAAAGGGCTTTGACTAGCTGAAACACGCGCGGTAGATAAAAGGGCTTATGATTGTTAAGTTGCGCTAGCGCTAGCACGATTAAACCTATGAGTACGGCGCCGGGTAGCAGTACGGTCGCTAAGCTGGTAATAATAGCTAAAGACAGATAATCGTGTTCTATTAACACGGTAATCCCCGAGGGTAAGTCGATGCTGTGTTTTTGCCCACTGGCCTTAAAGGTGAGAAAATTAAACGGTAACGACAATAGCAAAAACATTAAGGCGCTGAACGCAAACGCTAACACCTTCTCTGTACCGTTACGCTTATAAGCAATGAGCGTGTGATGACAAACAGGGCACACTGCGCGCTGTTTATGCTCCAAAGATGGAATCTTTACTTCGGTATGGCACTGTTCACAGACCAATGCTAAAGAATCATGATTTTTCATAGTATTAATTTACTATGTCCGGCAAATAATATATCAAAGGTATAACACACTGATTTTTAGTGTTTACAGAATAGCGTATTGTGCGTCGGTCGGGAAGTACGGGCACTAGCTTGTTGCAAGGCAACATCATAATAAGAATATAAAAATGAAAAATACGGAAACGATACAGCACTTTATTAAACAAAAGAGAAGGCAAGGGGAGCGTTTTGTTACCAAGCGAAATCTTGGTTTAGTGCGCTTTTGGCGCAGCCTCCTATTCCCGCAGCGGTGCTATTTCATTGCGACTGCCATGTTTTTGGCTTTGTTTTTATTTGATTTAGATAGCTTCCTTTATCAGTTTGTTATGTTTAGTTTTGTGCTGGTGGGGTTGGCGAAGGAAGTGTGGCCCAGATTTATGTTGGCGTGGCACAGCTTACCAGGGAAAGCCTTCGTGCTGTTTATCTATGCGGTGATTGCAAATTTTGCACTGGCATCTGCAGGAGGGTTGGTGAATGAGATTACGGGTATCTCGGCCAACGCATTGCCCTATAGTCACAACCTAGCACTGATATTAATGTTGCCCAGCTGGTTTTTTATCACCACGGTAATCGCACTTTTGATGATTACCTTGCTAACGCCCGTTTATTTGTTTTTACTGTTACTGTTGAAACCGATGGGGTTGCATAAACTCTGGCACGCGCCCAATTATCGATTTGTGTTTACCACGGCGTTAGTGCGGTATTTGTGGACGGCGGCACTTTTTTTCAAAGCCATTCTTATCGCTACGCAATTTGGCGTGTTCGGCCAATTCTCATGCATAGAAGATCACAGTGTCGTGATAGGAAGTGAGTGTGAACCCGCTAATGACGTGGCGCTTGTCGGCGATCCCGCTACCGCAGAAACCTCGGCTCCCCTTCAACTGCCCCTTCAGCCTGGCGTGGAAGAAAAAGACCCTAAACACCCTTCGCTTAGTATGGAAAAGATAATCAGTGAGCTGAATGACTCAGAAGATGTTTCTGACGTCGAGCTTGGTGAGCTAATTGTCAATGCAACAAAACGTGCGCAAGCGTTTCGACAAGGACAGTTACTATTATTAGCTGCGTTTATTTACCGCTACGAGGCTGACACCCGCTCGCGCTGCGCACATGTTGAAAACAGTCGAGTTATTGAAATAAATGACTATGAAATTTTGCAAATTACGACAACAGAATCTGAATTAGGCTATGAATACAAAGTTATTCCGTGTGATTCAGCGGCAATAGGGAAAGGTAAAGTCGAAGGGTAGGGGCGTAGACACAACACCCCCTAAATTCACTGGCTGGTTAATTTTGTTATTGATTTTTCGCGTTTTTTGCTCTAGCTTCACCCTTTCAAAGGGACTCAATTAAAAGGAATTAAACGTGAAATACGTGTATTTTGCGCTCGTCTTCGCGATGTGGGTGATACAACCTGTCGCAGCTAAAACTCAATTGTTTACGTCGTACTCAAATCAGCTAGACGAAAAAAGCGTGTCTAGCTTTTCTCATATTTCTGTTCACACTAAGCACCTCTTTTCAGCAGCTACCCTCGACGTTGATGCACTCAAAAGATTGCAGAAAGGCGATGCCCTGTTAATGAACCTGCCAGACGAGGCAGTTGAAAGTCAGGTGGTTAATATTGTAAAAGGCGCGAGCGGTTCGCGTCATATTATCCTTCGCTCTTATGTAGGTGGTTTACCGGTATCATCGGTGATCACGCTAGGTGAAAGCGCTATCCGTTTAGAGTTGGCGACCTCACATGGCCTCTTGTCGGGTTTGGGCTCTGAAGCTGGTGTTGTATTGAGCAACCCAAGTGAAGTCTTTCATGCAAAAGGGTTTACTCAAGATGATTTTATCGTAGCGTCTGCTATTCAGAATGGTAAAAACACCGTTTTATCCCAAGGTGTTATGTCTGCACAACAAGAACACTCAGCCATAGATGAATCGCTCCAACGTCATGCTTCACAGGACGACGAAGCAATCATGAAAGCCGTCTCAACTGAGACGGGCGAAATTGCTTATATTGATGTGTTATTTGTTTACTCTAACAATGTCACTGACGTCATTGATGATATTCACACTACCATCGACCATTTTATTGCCTATACCAATCAAGCGTTTGAAGATTCAGGTATTTTTGCGAAGGTCAGGTTTAAAGGTTCGGTAGCAGTGGACTATGATTATGCAAATGGCTCTGATGCCTTAGATGACCTTTCTCAAGGTAACCCCCCATTCGAGGAAATTGATGTACACCGCTATCAATTCGGGGCAGATGCGGTGGCGCTGCTCACACCGAATTTAACCGGTGATTCTTCAGCCGGTATCGCATTCCAAAACGGTCATATCAAATATTCCGGTGCAAATAGCATGTACAGTCAGTCTGATGTTGATTCATCGGCGTCTACGTTTGCACATGAACTTGGGCATAACCTTGGTTTAGGGCACTCTCGCCCTCAAGGGGAGACAGGATCAGACTTTGATTACGGTGTTGGGTATCGCATTCCCATCCCAGATGGCGTTGGCTTCAGTACTATCATGTCTTATTGGATTGGCAATACCAGTGAAGTTCCTTATTTCTCAAACCCAGCAAAGCTGTGTGGGGAACTCCCGTGTGGGGTATCTAAAACAGATGCCAACTATGGCGCGGATGCGGTAGCAGCGGTTAATGCAGTGCGCCATATTGTTTCTGCTTACGTAGATGAAAATACGGTTCGCACTCCCTTTGCTGATGCGTTAAGTAATGTCTCAGACAGTAATTTACGACAATGTTTAGAAAGCATGAATCATGAGGGGTACGGTTTCGCTGAACAGCTCACTTCGTTGTGGTGTTATGACCCAGTCACGTCCTTATCGGGGCTAGAGAGTTTTACCAACCTTGATTATATTTCTATTAACCAATTGCAAGCCACTGACCTATCTGCACTCGCCAGCCTTACTAAGCTGACTAACTTGGCCCTTTATGACGTCATCGCCACCGATTTTTCGTCGCTCTCTTCTCTTACTGGGTTAAAACAATTGCGTATTGGTGGGAACAATTTTGACAACGATGCCGCTACCATCTTACAAGACCTACCTCAATTAGAAGAACTGCTTTTAGACAGCGAAAATCTGACTTCACTACCCGATACTTTTGGGTCGTCAACCTTATCAGATGTCACCATTAATGCGCCTATTACTTCGTTAGGCGGCCTATCGAAGGCAAAGGCGTTGCTTTACCTTAAAATTGAAAGTGACGGGCTTGGCAGTCTTCCGTCTACCCTTGATTGGCCTATGTTGGAAACGTTAAGGTTATTTGATATCTCCATCGACGATGTGTCTTTTGTTCAAGGTTTTCCCAATCTTACTTCTTTAGAGATTGCGCGCTCAACACTTTCTTCTATTGACGCAATAGCGCAGCTTCATGGTCTAACATCACTTTCCCTTTATGACAACAATATAGACGATATTGGCGCGCTAGCGTCTTTGACAAGCCTGGTTAAATTGAATATTGCCTTTAACCCAATAACCGACTTTTCAGCTATTGCAGGGCTAGTAAACTTAAAGGAACTAGATGCGGGTACATACTTTGCGGGTAACATTCATAGTTGGGCCGAGTTAAAAGAAATAACCACATTAGAGTCACTTACACTTTACGGTGTTAGTGCCAGTGCCATTCCTTATATCAGTGCGAGCAACTCAACACTCACTTCACTGTCACTATACGACGTGAATGCTGTGGATCTATCTCATTTTTTTAGCGCGTTTCGATTAAGAAGCCTTTCTTTGTATTCGGCTTCAGATGCTACGTTTTATTGCTGGCAAATTAATTACCTTCGTACACTTCTCTCAGGCAATGCCTATTTAGATTTTGATTGTTCAACAGACGATGACAGCAACGATTTTGACCAAGACGGTATCAGTAACATTGATGAATTATCGGCGGGCACCAACCCTACTGAAAATGATCTGAACCCTTCGGTGATCCAGTTTGATGTATCAAGCCTGACATTTTTTGAGGTGAAAAATACGACATCCTACACGGGTGTGGTAAGACGTACGGGCAACTCTGCATTAACTGCAAGTGTCGACATTGCAACATCAGGTGGCACGGCAACCTTTTACAATGACTATTATGGACCCAACGAAACACTCGAATTTTCAAAGGGCGAGAATGCACTGCAGTTTAGCCTAAACATCTACGATGACGTTAAAATTGAAGGTGAAGAAACCTTTCAAATAACGCTAACAGACGCGGTAGATGCTCAACTAGGAGAGTTGGACACTATCGATGTGAGCATAAACGATAATAAAGATGGAAGTGACTTTGAAGTTGATAGTGGCGATAGTGGTACGCCATCTATCGGTTGGGATACCTTATTTGAGTCGGCCTTTAATCAGAACGGTGCTATTGAAATTGTGCTCAACCGCCCGGTAGGACTTGAGGGGGCATTTTCTGTGGAAATTTCACCCTTAGCGCTTACAGACGCCTCTGAAGATACCTTCACATTAGCGCAAACCAAAATTGAATTTGCAGGTTCAGATTCATTTAGAACGGTTACGTTAAATTATGATGTATTGGAGGATGAATTTGAAAACCGCTATATCGTCTTGCGCTTGGTTAACCCTGAAGGTGTGCTGGTTAACCCAGCAAACGGTGCGTTAACCGTTGAGATAAACAACGAAGAATCTATTCAACGTCAAATTAATTTTGAAAAAGGCTATCAACTGGCTGTTGAAAATGACGGCGAATTACAACTAAAACTGGTGAGAAACGCCACCGATAGCGAGTCTCGTACCGTCACAATAGTGACTAATAATGGCACGGCATCGGAAAATGATGACTTTAGTTTGTCTGAGAGCACGGTGACATTTGCGCCGAACGATACCGAAAAATTAGTGACTTTCACCATTCATGATGACGATGAGGCGGAAGAAAATGAATATGTAACATTAAGGTTAGATGGCTTACCTTCAAATTTGTACGGTGATTTTCGAATGACAGTCATTGAAATAACAGATAACGATTCAGAAACTGGTGTGGTGTCTTTTGATACTGCGGCCTCAACAGTAAACGAAGCTGATGGCACTTTTACTATCAATGTGTATCGTGAGGGGAGCATTGCCGGACCTCTTGCGATTGATGTTCGAACGCAAGTAGGGTCAGCTTCAGGCGACGACTTCACCGCCATTGAGCAAGTTGTTTATTTTGAAGAGAATCAGACTATCGCAGAAATACAGGTGGCCATTATTGATGATGCTATCGAAGAAGAAGATGAATCGTTCAGTATTGTTATCGATGCGGATGATAAGCACCTGGGAAGCATAACGACACATACAGTGACTATCGAAGACAACGATGAGGTAACGGGGGTTATCGGGTTCAGTGAAAGTGAGATTGAGGTAGATGAGTCTGCCGGTGAGGTAAGCATAGCATTGACCCGCACTGGCGGTGATTCAGGTGTGAGAGTGGTTACTGTGTATGCCTACGAAAATAATGCCAATTTGAGTGACTTTGCGTTTACCACACAAGAAGTGGAATTTGCCGATGGTGAAACATCAAAATCTGTGATGGTGTCGATTTCTGAAGACACATTAGAAGAAGGCGCGGAAAACTTTATGCTTGAGATAACCAGCGCTAGTCCAGACGTAGTATCAGCACCGGGCCGAATTATTATTACTATCATAGATAATGATACGACCAGTGATGGCGGTGATGATGATGGCGGCAACGACTATGGCGGTGATTTCAGCGGAGGCAACGATGCCGTTAGCGGCGGCTCAGGTGGTGGCAGCACTAGCTACGGGTTGATCATGCTGATGTTGGTCGTGCTTGTTCGGCAAAGACGTGTAAAAACCTAACTGAATAGGCCGCAACTTTCTCTGCCAGGTTCGATTAACCGAATTCAATCGAATCCTGGCAGTAGCCTAGGTACGTAAACCGGAAGTTGGTTATCTATTACTTAAAGGACCCCATGAGCTAGTTTCTGCCCAAAATATTGTCATTGTTGAGAGTTAGATGCCTGTCTACGTATACGGTTGTAGCTGCCTTTCCCCTATATTCAGGAAAACGACCCAATCGCGCGTTTTTGTCCTTTACCTAATTAGCCCTTATTAAGCGTAACCTCTGTACTCTTTGACTTTCAGTAAACTCTGAATGATGGCACTATGGATAAAAACGAGCACATGCTCGGAAGAAAAACGCGCAATTTGCGCACTATTAAATTGTTATGTAACTAAGGGAGTTTTATGAAGTGCCCTCATTGTGAAGGAAATATTAGCTTTTTTTCTAAAACATTGAATAAACCAGGTAGAGAACGACATTGTCCACATTGCCGTAAACGAATAAAAATGAAACCAAGCTGGAAATTGCTCTTGCTGCTAGTACCAATAATTATTTTGTTGCACTTTTTCATGATTAAGCCAATTGTCATCGCTTTAGGATTCAGTGGTCACGGAATAGCCGGGATTTCAGGTGTTATTCCTGTGCTATTATCTTTTCGACTTTTTAGCGATGAGCCAGAAAAATAGTTACATAACAATCAAATTAAGTCGCTCGCAGGCTCGCTGGGACACTAACGCAGCGGCGCTTCGCGATTATAACCGCTGCGTTAGTGCCCCTTATTTGGGAGTTGGTATGACTCCCTTTGTCAACCCTGAACGCGTGCTTCCCTGACATTTTTTCAGCCCATAATTAGTTTTGTTTCTCACTCATAATAAATGAGCTAAC
>MDSV01030024.1_pt1 | contig 46268 bp, 60 predicted proteins | sample 810851 | NCBI WGS metagenome assembly MDSV01 (sample SAMN05326640, study PRJNA326480) | marine metagenome | isolation source: seawater | place: Atlantic Ocean: North East | collected 2012
ACCATTTAGAGATGCTGTTGGTTCTAAAATTAATTTAAAATTTGATAAAAAAACTTATCAAATGGATTATAAAAATTCATCAGAAGCTTTAAGAGAAGTCGCATTAGATATAAAAGAAGGAGCTGATATGGTCATGGTAAAACCAGGATTACCATATCTAGATATAATTAAAACGATTAAAGATAATTTTAAAGTACCAGTATTTTCTTATCAAGTCTCTGGTGAATATAGTTTATTGAAAAATGGAATAAAAAATAAATTAATAACTGAAGAAGCAATTTTGGAAAGTTTAATATCTCTAAAAAGAGCTGGATCATCAGCTATAATAACTTATTTTGCTTTGGAAGTAGCCAAAAAAATAAAATAATTTTAAAAATAATTTTCTAGGAGAATTCTTGATTTTGGAAAATTTAAATTATTAGGTATAAAGAATTTATTTAACATCATAGTTCTAGTAAAATTGAGAGCTTTTTTTAAATGGTTTTTTTTTAGATCTGTAATTTTGGTATTTTTTATCAAAAAAGATGGTATTTGATAATTGGTTCCATCTATTTTCAAGTTCATAATTTCATTATTTTTGATTTCCCTGTTGTTAAATTTATATAAATTTGTATCAAAACCTAGTTCTTTAATTAAATTAAGTTCCCAGTAAATATAATAAACAATCCAATCATCATTGGAAAATTTTTTAATTAGGTTAGTTAAGGTAGAATAAATGTTTTTGTGTGTTTGATATTCAGGTAGTAAAGAATTTAAAATAGAAGTCAAAGCTAACAAAGTGGTAGTTTTTTTTTTATCGTTAAAATATCTTGGTGATATAGCTTCAATTAATTCTGTTTTAAAATATCCAACCTTATTTTCATTTTTGGAATTATAAATGACAAAGATCTTATTTGATATTTGCAAATAATTTTTAATTTTTCTAGAATTTCCCCCGTAAACAATACCACTTACTTTTCCAAATGAATTTGTAAAAACATTTATTATATTTGCATTCTCTTTAAATTTTTTTTTTGAGAGCAAATAGCCCTCATCTTCCCATTTCATAATTATATTTTAAAATCATTAAGAAGTTTTTTGGCTGCTTTTTGTTCTGCCTCTTTTCTTGATTTTCCAGTAGCCGAATAACTTTTTGACTCATGTATCTTTACCTCAACTTTAAACGATGGGTTATGTTCTGGCCCCTTTTTTTTAAACATTTTATAGATTGGTAGTTTTTTATATCTTTTAAGGCTAAATTCTTGAAGTTTTGTTTTTGAGTCTATTTTTGTAATATGTGTTTTTTTTAATTCACTTGTCCATTTATGTAATATAAATTTTTTGGCAGTTTCTAATCCTTTATCTAGAAAAATTGCTCCTATTAGAGCTTCTAAAGCATCGCTTGTGACTTTTTCATCTCCTTTTTGTAATCCTTTATAAGAATCTCCAAGAATCATATACTCTTTAAGATTGATGCTTTTGGCAATAGTTGCACAGGTTTTTTTATTTACTAAATTTGCAAATTTTTTATCTATAATTCCTTCTTTTTCTTCTGGATAAGAATCTAATAAGATTTGGGATAAAATCAAACCTAGCACTCTATCTCCTAAAAATTCTAATTTTTCATTATTCTCATCAGCACTATAACTCTTGTGTGTTAAGCTTCGTTTTAATAGTTTTTCATCATTAAATTTTATTTTTATTATATTTTGAATATCTAAAGGTAGTTTTTTGATCATATTCTTTTTAAAAATCTATTTAATCTTAATGAATTTTTCCAGTTCCAAAATTTTAAAACACTTCCATTCATACTGTCATTTGAAAAAAAAATTATCTTAGCTTCACCTACAAAATTTAGATGCTTTACATATCCTACACTATTTAGAAATCTACTATCTTTGGAGCAATCCCTGTTATCTCCTAAAAAAAAATAATGATTCTTTGGAACTATATATTTATCAGTATTTTTTAAAGTTCCATCTTTATTATAAACAGCAACATACTTAACTCCATTTGGAAGCGTTTCTTCATAAGCATTAACATTTAGATTGCTAGAACCACATCTAATTTCATATTTTTTGTTAATAATTTTCCTAGGAATAGAAATATTATTAATAGTTATTTCGCCATTTATAAATTGTATAGTATCGCCAGGTAATCCTATTAGTCTTTTAATATAATCAGTTCTATTGTCAGATGGTGTCTTAAAAACAACTAGGTCTCCATAATTAGGCTTTTTCGACATAAATCTATTGTTGTAAATTGGAGGGCTAAACGGAAATGAATGCTTGCTGTAACCATACGAATATTTCGAAACAAAAATTCTGTCTCCGACCAATAAAGTCGGTTCCATTGAAGATGATGGTATATAAAAAGGCTGAAATAACAAAGATCTAATAACTACTGCTATAAGGACAGCATAAATTATAGTTTTTAAATTTTCTAGTAAAGCGTCTATCAATTTGTTTTTCATTAAATAGTTAAAATCACTATAGCAATAGCAAATGATTTTTCATCTGAAAGAGATAAAAAAACTTTAAATTTCTTTTTTTTAATTATTTTATGCACAGTTTTTAAGCTTTTTCCCTTAATTTTAATATATGGTCTACCATTATAATCATTTTTAGTTTCTATTTCTTTAAAATTTAGACCTTTAGCTATGCCTGTGCCTAAAGATTTAGCAAATGCCTCTTTTGCTGCAAATCTTTTTGCAAAACAATAAAATTTATTTTTTTTCTTTTTACAGAAAGAAATTTCTGATTTTGAAAAAATTTTTTTTTGAAAGTTTTTATTTTTTTTAATGATAGTTTTTAGGCGATTTATATTAACCAGGTCGAGGCCTAATCCGTAGATAATCATGATTTTAGAATTTTTTTAAACTTTTTAATACATTTTTTTATTCCAACAAAAATAGACTCACCTATTAAAAAATGACCTATATTGAATTCTTTTATGGATTTTATCCTTTTTAAAACTCTAGCTGATTCATAAGTAAGACCATGACCAGCATGAACCTCTAGTCCTAATGATGTGGCATATTCAGCAGCCCTTTTAATGTTTTTAAATTCTTTTTGATATGATCTTTTTTTATTAATTAAATTACATAACTTTCCAGTATGAATTTCAATACAGTCTGTGTTAAGTTTTTTTGCTTCTTTAACATCACTTAATTTCGGTTCAATAAACAAACTTACTCTTGAACTGTTATTTTTTAATTTTAATATTATTTTTTTTAAGAAGCTTTTTTTATATCTTAAATTTAAACCACCTTCAGTTGTAATTTCTTTTCTTTTTTCTGGAACTATACATATAAAGCTTGGTTTTTGTTTTAAGGCAATTTTTAGCATTTCATTTGTTGCTGCTATCTCTAAATTTAATGAAATTTTTAATTTTGATTTAATTAATTTTAAATCTTTTTCGTTTATATGTCTCCGATCTTCTCTTAAATGAATAGTTACCGAGTCTGCTCCAAATTTTTGAGATAATAAAGCTGCTCTTAAGGGACTTGGATATTTTTCACCTCTAGCATTTCTTACAGTAGCTACATGATCGATATTGACCCCTAATCTTTTATTTGTCATTAAATATTTCTACTACCTGGCTTTATTGCTTTAATGCTTTCTAGGTGTCTAGGTATATTGTTTTTATCGAAAGTTGGAATTTTAATTTTTATCTGAGATACTATTTTATTTTTTATTTGTGACTTTCCGTCAGATCTATCAATGATACATGCATATCCGACCAAATTAGCGCCAGCGTCAGATATTAACTTTGAACATTCCAAGCTTGATTTTCCCGTTGTTATAACATCTTCAATAATAATCACATTAGAATTTTTTGGAATCCTAAAATCTCTTCTAAGTGTAAAATTACCATCCACTCTCTCTGAAAAAATTGTTTCCTTGTTTAAAATTCTTCCTATTTCATAACCAATAACAATTCCGCCAATTGCTGGGGACAAAATAAGATCAATTTTTTCATATTCCTTTTTAATTTTTTCACCTAATGATAAACAAATTTCTCTCGCTTTTTCAGGTTTACTTAGAAGCTTAGCGCACTGAACATATTGTTCACTATGGAGTCCAGAAGATAATATAAAATGTCCCTCTAAAAGGGCATCAGTTTCTTTTAAAATTTTCAAAGATTCTTTGTATGAAAGCATTTTTTTTCTGTTTGTGACGAATTATTTTAAAGTTTAAATCCTTTTGTTTAATCTGACTTATCAAGTTTGTAAAGTTTTTTAAATCTTTAATTTGTAGATCAAATGAAAATTCTAAATGTTTATCTTTTTTTTGAATAAGTTCTACATTTAAAATATTACTACCACTTAATCCAATTAGTGTACTTATTTCTCCTAAAACACCTGGTTTATGAGGTAAGTCAATAACCAATGTGCTTCTATAAAGTTTTTTCTCATTTTTAGAGGATTTATTATCAGTTTTTTCACCCCAGTATTTTTTTATAGCGGATCTAGCCTTTCCAGTTTTGCATGAAGATATCCAATGTAATGATGGTGAAGCTTTTTTCGAAATGACAATTTTAACCATGTCACCATTTTTTAAATTAGTTTGTAATGAGGACTCTCTTCCATTAATTAAACAGTTTATCGCAGCATCACCTATTTTTGTGTGAACTGCATAGGCAAAATCTATTGGTGTAGCATTTTTTGGTAGCTTAATAACTGCACCTTTGGGAGTAAAACAAAAAACGTTATCTTGAAACATTTGTAGTTTAGTAAATTCAAAATAATGTTCTGGACTATTACCCGCTTCAATAATTTCAACAAGATCTCTGAGCCAGTCATATTCTCGCCAAGATAAATCAGAAATTCTTTCAGAGGATTTATACTTCCAATGAGATGCTATACCTCTTTCTGCAAATTCATGCATTTCTTGAGTGCGTATTTGAATTTCTATTCTTTGTTTTCTAGGCCCAATTAGAGATGAATGAATTGATTTATAATCATTTATCTTTGGTGTAGAAATATAATCTTTAAATTTTCCAGGTATTGCTGAATATTTACTATGGAAAACTCCTAATGCTTTATAACAATCATCTACAGTACTGACGATTATTCTAAACCCAACAATGTCTGTTAATTGCTCTAAAGATATTTTTTTCTTTTGAATTTTTCGCCAGATTGAAAATGGGGTTTTTTCTCTTCCAGCAACATAAGCATTAATTCCTTTGGATTTTAATAACTCCACTAGTTCATGAGATATGATTTTGAAATTGTCCTCTCTATTATTTTTAATAAAATTTAATCTTTGTTCTATTAAATTTCTAGCATCACTGTTTAAAATTGAAAAAGATAAATCTTCTAACTCATCTCTAATTCTATTCATTCCCATTCTGTCTGCTAAAGGAGCATAAATTTCCATAGTCTCTTTTGCTTTTCTAATCCTCTTATTCTCATCTTTTACAAATTTTAAAGTTCGCATATTATGCAATCTGTCTGCAAGTTTAACTAGAAGAACTCTTATATCTTTAGAGGTAGCTAAAATAAGTTTTCTAAAATTTTCTGCCTTGGAATTTTCTGCAGCTTTTTCTTCTAAAGCTGAGATTTTTGTTACACCATCAACTAAATCTGCAACTTCTTTTCCAAACTCCTTTTTAACTGAATTATAGGTAGTTTTAGTATCTTCAATTGTATCATGCAACAAGCCAGTTGTAATTGTTGCGCTGTCCAATTTTAGCTCAGTAAGTATATCAGCCACCGCAACTGGATGTATAATGTATGGGACTCCTTCGTCTCTTTTTTGATGTTTGTGTGCCTTTAAAGCAAAGTCGTAAGCTTTTGATAAAGTTTCTGGATTAAAAAATTTATTATATAATTTTACTTTATTAATAAGTTCGTCATTATTGATCATTAATCTAATATAACACTTTCCTTCTTTCTTGTAATCTCATTCCTAGCTATTTGGCTCAAATTATTAATAAAAAAGTCAATTTTTTTATTCAATATTGGGTGTATCCACTGTGGGTTTATTTCTTTTAATGGAAATAAGACAAAATTTCTTTTGTGCATCTTTGGATGAGGCAATACGACATTTTTTTGATTTTTAATCAAACCTTTAAAATCAATTATATCAATATCGCAAGTTCTTGGTTCATTTTTAGTATTTCTTTTTCTTTCCATTTTTTTTTCTATTAAAAATATTTTTTTTAATAACATTTCAGGATCTAAATTATATTCAATTTCTATAACAATATTTATAAATTTAGGATTTTTTTTGTTTGGATATGAGGGTGTCTCATAAAATTTTGAGATTTTTTTTAATACAATTTTTTCTTCTTGAATAAGTTTTAATGTTCTCCTTATATTGTTATATCTATCGCCAAATTTAGAGTCTAAATTTGATCCAATTCCTAGAAAAATCATTTATTATTCTTACTTAAAATTCTGGCCTTTTCTCTGTTCCAATCTCTTTTTTTCTTAACTTGTCTCTTGTCGTAGAGTTTTTTTCCTTTAGCTACGGCTAATTGTAACTTAGCTTTTCCTTTTAAAAAGTAAAGTTTAGTTGGTACTATAGTAAGTCCTTCTTTGTTAATTCTACCAATTAATTTATTAATTTCTTTTTTTTTTAGTAATAATTTACGATCTCCTTTTGGGTCATGATTGTTATAACTCGACTGTCTGTATAAAGGTATATGTGAATTTATTAAAAATAATTCACCATTTTTATCTAGAGCATAAGAATCTGCGATACTTGCCTTCCCTACTCTAAGTGATTTGACTTCGGATCCTGTTAAAACAATGCCAGCTTCTAATAATTCCTTAAAAAAATAATTAAAACTTGCCTTTCTGTTCAAGCAAATAATTTTTTGACCAGGGTGTTGTTTTTGTTTCATTAAAGCAATTTTGCAACTTTAAGAGCTTCTTTAACAACCATTTTTGTTTTATCTTTAATTTTTACCAAAGGTAGCCTGACATCATCTGACGAAAGTTTTAATAATGATGCGGCGTATTTAACTGGAGATGGATTGCTTTCTACAAATAAAGCTTTATGTAAAGGTTGAAGCATACTATCTATCTCTTTGGCTCTAATTTGTAAACTTGAGTTATTGTGAGATAAAGACGCTAATTGAAATTCTGCACATAATTTTGTAGCAACATTTGCAGTTACACTTATACAACCCTTTCCTCCTCTTTTATTAAATTCTAAAACATTATAATCTTCTCCAGATAACTGTAAAAACTCTTTTCCCATAGCTTTTGATTGCTGATCAACTCTTTCCAGGTTTCCAGTTGCATCTTTAACTCCTACAATATTTTTTAATTCAAATAATCTCGCCATTGTATCTACCGACATGTCAATAACTGACCTTGAAGGAATATTGTAAATTATTATTGGAATACTTACATTGTCATTAATTTTTTTATAGTGTTGGTATAATCCTTCTTGAGTTGGTTTGTTATAGTATGGGGTAACTATCAAAAGGCCATCTGAACCTGATCTTTCAGCATGTTTTGAAAGTTCTATTGCTTCACTTGTAGAATTTGATCCAGTTCCTGAAATTACAGGTATTTTTCCTTTGCACTCTTTAACAGCTATCTCAATAACTTTTTTGTGCTCTGTATGAGACAATGTAGGCGACTCACCAGTTGTGCCTGCGGGTACTATGCCATTAGTCCCATTATCTAGGTGATGATGAATTAACTTTATATAGTTTTCTTCGTCTAATTTGTCATTTTTAAACGGTGTAATTAATGCAACAATTGATCCTTTAAACATAAAACAATATAAGATAATTAAATTTATTTTTTAAATTTATGCTTATTCGTTTAATTAGTCTAGTAATTTTATTCATTTTTATAAATGTTTATCATATATCACTTGCTGATATTAATAGTTTTCTGTACCCAAAAAAAAAGCCTTTTGTCTCATTAAATAAAAGTGAAGTTAAAAATGAAAATGATGTAAAAATATTACTACCTTTAAGCAAACCATTAAAAAAAGAAAAACTTAATGTCCAAAAAAAGATATTTGTTCTTCCACAAGAGAAACCAACAATAAGAAAAAAAGTAGTTGAAAATGATATTGAAAAAATACAAAAAAAGGTTATTAAAAAAGAAGAAATAACTAACCAGACTGTTGTAAACAAATTTTTATATCCTAAAAAAAAACCAAAAACTTATAAAAGTTCTCCTAAAAGTGTTAGTACATCATCAGTTCTATCAAAGAAAGATTTTACAAAAGCAAAAGATGTTTTTAATTATATAAAAGCTCGAAAATGGAATTCAGCATTAAAACTATCTAAAAGAGTTAAAAATAAAGATTTTAAAAATCTTATTACTTGGATGTATCTAAAAACAAACAATAACCAAGCAACATTTAATGATTATGCTAATTTTATTAAAGATAATGAAGATTATCCCAGAATAAGTAGATTAAGATATCTTGCTGAGAAAAAGATAATTTTGAAAAACACCACCCCAGATCAAGTTATAAATTGGTTTTCTTCACAAGAACCATATGGCGGAACAGGTAAACTTAAATTAGCAGAAGCATATCTGTCAAAAGGTGAAACAAGTAAAGCTATAGATTTGATTAAAACTGGGTGGATTAATGCAGATTTATCTAAATCAGATTTAAGATTCTACAGAAATAAATTTAAAAATTTTTTGAACTCAGAGGACCAAATCAACAGAGCGGATTATCTTGCTTGGAATAGAAAATATTGGGACTTAAAAAGGATGTTGAGATATTTGCCTAAAGACAAAAAAGCTCTTTATAATGCTAGACAAATATTAATGAGCAATTCCTATGGAGTAGATAAGGCTATTTCAGAAGTTCCGACACATCTGAAAAATGATATTGGGTTACAGTATGATAGACTTAAATGGAGAAATAGAAGAGGTAGACTTAATCCTTCATTAGAAATTTTAAATGCTAATGCTAATAAAAGTGAAAAAGATCTTGTAAGAGCAGACTTATGGTGGAAACAAAGGGAAAGCATAGTTAGATCTTTAATATATAAAAAAAAATATAAGTTAGCTTACCAGGTAGCTAGTGAACATTCTTTAACCGCAGGCGCTGATTTTGCTGCAGCTGAATGGTTAGCAGGTTGGGTATCTTTAACATTTTTAAATACACCAGAATATTCAATCACTCATTTTGAAAATTTTTATAACAATGTTGGTTATCCAATAAGTTTAGCTCGTGGTGCTTATTGGATTGGAAAAACCTATCAAGTATTAGGGGACAATACAAAAGCAGAAAAATTTTTTAAGGAAGGGTCAATTTTTCTTACTACTTACTATGGTCAATTATCATATAAAGAAATAAGTAATAATGAAAAATTTACATTAAAAGATCAATCTCAATTTAATAATGAATATGAAAAAGAATTTAATAAAAATAAATTAATAAGACACGTAATTTTATTAAGTGAATTAAATCAAACTCAATATACTAAAGATATATTAAAACATCTTGCATCTTTAAATATTGAAGAAGGAAGTGAAGTATTAGCAGCAAAATTAGCTACTAGTATCGGAAGATATGATTTTGCAATTCAAATTTCAAAACAAGCTTCTTATCAAAAAAGGTTTTATAATAAATTTAATTATCCCATCATAGCTACTCCGAGAAAGATAAATGGAAAAGTTATGCCAAAACCTGAATTTATTTTATCCATTATTAGACAAGAAAGTGAATTTGATGCGAGAGCAAACAGTTATGCTGGTGCGAGAGGAATGATGCAATTAATGAAATATACTGCAAAGGTGGTAGCAAAAAAAGCAAACCTTAAATACAGCATCAGTGGTTTAACTAAAGATCCGGAATATAATATTAAATTGGGATCTTTTTATTTTAATTCATTGCTGGAAGATTACAATGGAATATATCCTTTTGCTATTGCTGCTTATAATGCTGGACCAAATAGAGTAAAAACTTGGAGAAGAGTAAATGGTGATCCAGCAAAAAGTCAATTAAGTTATGTTGATTGGATTGAGCTTATTAGATTCAAGGAAACTAGAAATTATGTTCAGAGAGTTTTGGAAAATGTTAATGTTTATAAATATATGTTAAACCAATCTCCAGTAAGTTTAGATAATTTTTTTAGAAGGTAATCGTGGCGGAAGAGGAGAGATTCGAACTCTCGGTACGATATTACTCGTACGGTTAGTTAGCAACCAACTGGTTTCAACCGCTCACCCACTCTTCCTAATAGTTCATTTAATTTAGTACTATTTATTTAATATTTAACTTATAAATCAATAAAAAAAATGGTCAAATGAAGAAAAATTTATTAAAGGGCTCATTATTTACCGTTGGAGCTTCACTTTGGTGGGGAGTTATAGGTGTAATTTATTTTAAGTTTATTTCATTTGCTAATCCAATTGAGTTAACCGTACATAGAACTATTTGGACAGCTTTTTTGCTTATAATTACCACTTCTTATTTTTCTAAATGGGAATACTTCATGAAGGTCATTAAAATTAAAAAAAATCTATTAATTCTATTTTTAACTGGTGTTCTTGTTACAATTAATTGGTTTACCTGGCTTTATTCAATATCAGTTAACAAAATGTTAGATGCTGCTTTTGGTTATTATATTTTTCCAATATTAAGTGTTTTTTTAGGAGCTATATTTTTAAAAGAAAAAATAAATAGGAACAAAATTTTAGCTGTAATATTAGTAATTTTATCAATTTTTTATCTTCTATTGCAGTTTAAAAGCATTCCGTGGATTGGGTTAACTGTAGCAATAAGTTTTAGTTTGTATAGCTTAATCAGAAAAAAAATAAATATATCAACAGATATTGGTTTATTTGTTGAGACATTATTGATGACGCCAGTTGCAATATTCTTTTTTATTTTTTTAGTGAAAAATAATTTAAATATATTTTCTTTTAATAATTTAGAATTATCATTTTATTTATTTTTAGCTGGATTTATGACTCTTGTTCCGCTGTTTCTATACACAAAAGGTTTTGAATTTATCGGAATAGGTCCAGCTAGCATGATTTTTTTTATTACACCTACAGCACAATTCTTTTTAAGTATTTTTTATTTAAATGAAATCCTAGACTTGCACAAATTGATGAGTTTTATATTTATTTGGACTGCAGTAATAATTTATCTTAATGAATTACGAAAAGAATAAATAAATAAAATTATTGAAGGGATAAGTAGAGAAAGAAAAAAAGAAAAAAAAACTAAATTATTTAAAATTATTGAATAAAAGAAGTCTTTTGATATTAAATTTCCAACTAAAATACTACTTTCAAAATTTTGTGATGGAAAAAAAAGTAAACCTGAAATTAATCCAGATGAAATAGAGTATTTTGCTAATTTAGAATTAATTTTTCTTTTAAAAAAAGCATAAAAAATTGTAATGACAGCTGCACAACAAATGAGATCAGCTAATAAAAATAAATATAATATACTGTAACCCTTTGAGCTAATTATTAAAACAAATAGTGAAATAAATAATATTAAAAAATTTGTTTTTTTAATTATCTCTTTTCCTGAAAAAAATTTATTTATTTTTTCTCCTTCTATGATAATCAAACTCGAGATAGCATTAATAAGAGTGTCTATCGTACTTAAAGTTAAAGAAAGAGCCAAAATAAGAAGTGAAATAATTATTAATATGTTTTTTTTAATTAAAATTAACTCAAAAAAAGCTAAATCAGGTATTACTTGCTCGTTTAATGAAATAGACAAAATGCCAGAAAATCCCATCCAAAAAACTATTAAAAAAATTATAATTGATGAATAAATTAAACTTTTTTTTAAAACTAAATTGTTTTTAGCTGCAAAAACTCGTTGCCAATTTCCTTGATGAAATAGATTAGTTGCTGCAACAGCAATAAACATAGTTAAACCAACTGTATAATTATTTAAATATTGAAAGCTTATTAATTTTGAAGAATTTGATTTAATTATCATAAAAGAAGAATAATTAATTGAATTCATTATTAAAAAGAAAGATCCTACTAAAATGCAAACTATAAATATAAATTGGTATTTGTCAGTTATCAGAGATAATTTAAATCCCCCTTTTAAAACATACATTAAACAAATCAATAATATTATTGATGAAGTAAACCACAAAGGTATGTTTGAAATAAAATGCAACAGGGCTGCAATAGCAGTTACTTCTGCTATTAAAAAAATTACTAAATAAAATAACATTAAAAAAAGACATAATCTTAGAATTGTTTCTCCAAATCTTTTTTTAATAAATTGAGTCAAAGTTAATCCTTTAGGAAATTCATTTCTAATTTTTGGTCCAAAATTGTATAGTAATAACATAGGAGCTGCTGCACCCAATGAATAACCAATTACTGCTCCAATTCCTCCAAACGTTGCTGCAGAAGCTGGTCCAAAAAGAATCCAAGCGCCTAATGCCGAAGCAGTTAAGGTAGTAGTTAGTGAAAATATATTTTCATCTCTACGACCTACTATAAACTGAACTTTGTTTTGAAATTTTTGAAAGTTTAAATACCCTAAAAAGATAAAAATTGAACCTACTAATAAAACAACTATTATTGTAATTTCTTTTTCTAAATAGATATTTGCCATATTTCCCTCACTGAATTACCGGTCAGGTTCTTCGGGTTTATTCTCAGTCTTTAAGTGTGACACCCCGTTCTTTGACTCGTATAAGATTTTAATTTATTCTTATTATCAATACCAGAGTTATTTTATGAAAAAAATATTTATAATTTTACTTTCGCTATTTTTAACCCAATCAGTCAGTGCTGAGTCCAAATTGCAAAAAATTCTATCAAGTGGAGAGTTGAGAGTTGGGACAACCGGTGATTTTAATCCAATGACTATGAAAGATCCAGCGACAAACACTTATAAGGGTTTTGATATAGATGTGACAACTGAATTAGCAAAAGATATGGGAGTAAAAATAAAATTTGTTCCTACGGAATGGAAAACAATTGTATCAGGGATAACAGCTAACAAATATGATATATCTACCAGCGCCACTATAAATGCAAAGAGAGCTCTATCTGCAGGATTTACACAATCTTATTTTAAATACGGAACTGTTCCTTTAGTCTTAAAAAAAAATCTTAAAAAATATAAAACTTGGGAAAGTTTAAATAATGAAAAAGTAACTATAGCAACTACTCTAGGTACTGTTCAAGAAAAATTAGCTAAACAATTTTTTCCAAAATCTAAATTAGTTTCAGTTGAATCGCCTGCTAGAGACTATCAAGAAGTTTTAGCTGGTCGAGCTGATGGTCATATAACAAGTTCTTTTGAAGCCTATACTCTAATTAAAAACTATCCTAAGTTGGCAATTTTAGATGTAAAAGGTAAAAATACAGCTTCTCTGGCATGGTTAATAGATCAGAAAGATCAAGTGTGGATTAACTATGTAAATCATTGGATTGAAATGAAGAAAACTTCCGGTTTTTTTGATAAATTACTAGAAAAATATAATCTAAAAAGTTTATAATATTTAAAATTAATCTTTTTACAAAAGTGAAAATTCTAAAATATTTAGCTTTATTTCTATTCTTGAAGGGCTGTACTTCTAATTTTGACTGGGGATGGTACATAATAAATCCAAAAAACATTAACGGTCTTACTAACCTTAAATTTTTAATTAGTGGATTTAGCACAACTATATATATTTCAGTAATTTCAATTTTTTTTTCGATGATTATTGGTTTAATTGTAGCTTTGCCATCCTTAGCAAAAAATAAATTTCTCACCGGTATAAATATTTTTTATGTTGAAATTGTTAGAGCCATTCCACTATTAGTTTTAATACTTTGGATTTATTATGGTTTGCCAATAATGATGGGGGTAAGCTTTTCACCATTTACTTCAGGAATTATAGCACTAGCTATAAGTGATAGTGCATTTCAAGCAGAAATATTTAGAGCTGGCATAAATTCTGTAATCAAAGGTCAGCACGAGGCTTCTTCATCGTTGGGTTTAAATTTTTATAAAAAAATGAGATTTGTTATATTACCTCAAGCTTTTAAGACAGTATTACCAGCTCTTGGTAATCAATTTGTTTATGTTTTAAAAATGTCATCATTGGTTTCAATAATTGGAATTGCAGATTTAACAAGAAAAGCTAATGAATTAGTTGTAACTACTTATAGACCTTTAGAAATATATACATTTTTGATACTTGAGTATTTAGTTTTAATACTTGTGGTTTCTTATTTCGTAAGAAAATTAGAAAATAAACTAAAATACAAATAATTTTTTTAAAGATGTTTTAAATACATTTTTTAAAAAAAAAGGTATAAAAGTTAAAACAACTATTCCCATACACCAATTCGTTATCATTATTGTATAAAAAATATCTTGATAATCTCCTCCTTTTATATTTATTACATACCATAGTGACAAAAAAGGTAACAAAGTTAATCTCAATATAGTCATATATAAACTGAATAAGGGTTTTTTGAGAGCCTGAAAAAGTGCTGATGTAATAAAAAAAACTGGGTACACAGGTCCAATTAAAGCAGCAACTTTTAAATAAAGCGCACCATTTTTAATAACTTCTGGATCATCAGTAAAGAAAGATATTATCAAACTTGATGTGAAATAAATAAAAATACCAGCCAATATCATAAATGAAGAGCCAAAAAATAAAGCTTTAGAATAAACTTCTTTGATACGTTTATATATTTTTGCACCATAGTTTTGACCTGCTATTGCCAGAACTGCTGTGTTTAAACCGATGACAGGAAGAAGTAAAACTTGTTCTATTCTTACAGCCGTACCATATCCAGCTGTAGCTAATTCTCCGAATTGACCAACAAAATAAAAAATATTAAAAACACCAAACATAATCATCAACATAGTAAACATTATAGGAACTGATTGAATGAAAAGAGTTTTTAAAAAAGTAACTTTTGGAATAAAACATTCTAAATATAAGTATTTCTTCAATTTACAACTGTAAACTTTATAAGCTAAATATAATGTACCAAGAGATTGAGCAATTAATGTAGCTATAGCTAAACCTGAAATTCCAAAAGCGGGTATAAATCCATATCCAAATATAAAAATGGGATTTAAAAAGATATTTAGAAAAAAAGAAAAAATTAAAACATTTCTATAGCTTTTTGTATCCCCTTGAGCATTTAGTGTTCCATTTAATGACAATTGTATCAAAACAATGATAGCGCCATAAAAAATTATATCTAAATACTCACGAGTTAAGGCTATACTTTCAGAAGTTGAGCCCATAATTTTTAATAAATTTTCAGAAAAATTAAGACCAAAAATAGTAACCAAAATTGAGACTCCAATAGCAAAAGTTATTGATTGGGCAACATATAATGAGGCTTTTTTATCTTCTTTTGCTCCTATCGAATTGCTTATAAGAGCTGTTGTACCGGCACCAATACCTACAGCAACTGCTATTGCAATAAAGTAAATTGGCCATGATTTAGCAATAGCTGCTAAAGCTTCAGCAGAAATTTTACCAGCAAAATATGTATCAACTAAATTATAAAAAGTTTGAAATAGAGATCCTGTACTTGCAGGAATTGTAACTTTTCTCAATAATGACCATATCGAGTCTTTTATTAAATTCATAATTAGACTTATTAAACTTTAAAATTCTTTTTGAAATATATGCTTTTTTCCTTTGATTTTAGCAAGTAATATTTGTTTTTGTCTCATCCTAAATCTAGACTTTTGTGAATTAGTAAGGGTATCGTGACAATTTGGACATGATACTCCTTCTTCATATTTATAAGATTTTTTATCTGTAAGAGAAATTGGAGTTCGACAACCACTACACATTGAATGTGAGCCTTGTTTTAATTTATGTTTAAGTGAAATTCGATTATCAAACACATAACATTCTCCTTTCCATAAACTTTCATTTTGATTTGTTTTTTTTAGATAGTTTAATATTCCACCTTTTAATTGAAAAATATTTTTAAATCCTTGTTTTTTTAAATAAACGGAAGCTTTTTCACACCTTATACCACCTGTACAGAACATCGCGATAGATTTATTTTTTCCGATTTTATTTAGATACTTTGGAAAATCTCTAAAATTTTTTATGTTAGGATTTAGCGCATTTTTAAAGGTTCCTACATTAAATTCAAAAGGTTTTCTTGTATCAACAATAATAGTATTTTTTTTACTTATGAGTTTATTCCAAGATTTTGGAGTCAAATAACTGCTTTTGCTTTTATCTATGGAATTGATTTTGAGACCTAGTGGCACAACTTCTTTTTTAATTTTTATTTTTCCCCTATGAAATGGTTGAAACTTACTAAACGATAAATTACTATTATCAAAGTCTTTAAATCTAAAATTTTTTTTTAAAGTTTTTTTTATTGAAAAAATATCATTTTTTTTTCCAGATATAGTACCATTAATTCCTTCAGGGGCTAAAATTATAGTTCCTCTAATTTTTTTTTCCAAAATTTCTTTATGTAATATAAGTTTCATTTTTTTTAATAAAAAAATTCTTTTAAACTTATAAAATCCAAAAACTAAAAACATTATTTTTTTGTGCAAATACTTAAACCATCACCTAAAGGTAAAATAATTTGATTTACCCTTTTATCATATTTGATATAATTATTAAAATCTCGAATTATATTAGTAAATTTATCTTCTTTTGTTTTGTCAGAAACTTCTCCTTTCCATAAAACATTATCTATAATTAATAATCCATTTTTTTTTAGAAGATCTAATGATTTATCATAGTAAATCTTATAATTTTCCTTATCAGCATCAATAAATATTAAATCGAATGTGTTATTGGCTTTTTTTAAATCATGTAAAGCATCTAAAGCTTGGTTTAATATGGGTTTTATTATTTTAGATAAGTTTGCTTTATTGAAAAAGTTTTGAGCTATTACACTTGTCTTTTCATTTTTATCTATAGTTACAAGTCTACCATCTTTTGGTAAAGATAGGCCCATTGATAAAGAACTAAATCCAGTGAAAGTACCAATTTCTAAAATTGACTTTACATTCATAGTTTTGATAATAAACTGGAGAAAATAAGCTTGCACAATTGAAATTTGCATTTTTTTCATATCACCTAATTTTTCATTACCTTTTAATAATTCCTCTTGAACGGGATGTAGTTTTTCAGAATGATTAATTATATATTTTTCTAAATCCTCCGTTAAATTAATATTTTTTAGCATTTTAACTTTTCAGAAGTTTTTTGAGTATTTTATTGACTAATATCGGATTAGCCTTGCCTTTGGTAAGTTTCATTGCCTCTCCAACAAAAAAGCCAAATAATTTATCTTTTCCAGATTTATATTTTTCAACATTTGCTGCATTATTTTTTAAAATTTCTATAATTATTTTTTCAAGTTTATCGGGATCGCTTTGTTGTTTTAAACCTTTTGACTCAATAATCTTTTTAGGACTTTCTTTTGTTTTGGACATATGCTCAAAAACTTCTTTGGCAATTCTGCCTGATATTTCACCTGATTTGATTAAATTAATAAGTTCTGCTAAATTTTGTGTTGATATAGGAGATTTTTTTATACTTAAATTCTTATTGTTAAGAAGAGCAAACAAATCTCCCATAATCCAAGTAGATGCAAGTTTATTATCTGATGATTTTGCAACTACTTCATAATAGTCTGAAACTTCTTTTTCAGAAACCAATACATTTGCTTCATAAGAAGTAAGAGAGTATTCTTTAATAAATCTCTCTTTTTTTTGATCCGGCAACTCTGGTAATTTTATTTTTATATCATCAATTAATTTTTGTTCAATTTTTAATGGTAATAAATCTGGATCAGGAAAATATCTATAATCATGGGCATCCTCTTTAGATCTCATTGACCTTGTTTCATTTTTTTTTGTATCAAATAATCTAGTTTCTTGATCAATTTCTTTTCCACTTTCTAGCAATTCAACTTGACGTTTAGCTTCATATTCGATTGCCATTTGCATAAATTTTATTGAGTTAACATTTTTAATTTCACAACGAGTACCTAATTTTTTATCTCCAATTTTTCTAATTGATACATTTACATCTGCCCTTAAAGAACCTTCTTGCATATTTCCGTCGCAAGTACCAAGATATTGCATAATTGTTCTAAGCTTTTTAATATAGGCATTAACTTCTTCTGGAGATCTAAGATCGGGTTTGCTTACTATTTCCATTAAAGCTATACCTGATCGATTTAAATCAACATAAGTGTTTGATGGATCTATATCGTGAATACTTTTGCCTGCATCTTGTTCTAAATGAAGTCTTTCTATACCTATTTCTTTAGAACCATAAGGCATATCCAACAAAATTCTACCCTCACCTACTATTGGATTTTTATATTGAGATATTTGATATCCTTGTGGCAAATCAGCATAAAAATAATTTTTTCTATCAAACACAGAATAATTATTAATTTTAGCCTTTAAACCTAAACCAGTTTTTATAGCTTGATTAATGCATTCTTCGTTAATCACAGGTAGCATTCCTGGAAAAGCTGAGTCTATTAAGCTTACCTGATTATTTGGCTCAGCACCAAATTTAGTTGATGAACCTGAAAAAAGTTTTGAATTTGATAAAATTTGAGCATGTACTTCTAAACCAATAATCACTTCATATTTGCCTTTTTCACCATTTAAAAAAAAATCAAATTTTTCTTTATTCATAACCACCATTTTTTAATTTTATTTTTAAATCCACAATTCTTTTCAAAAGCATAGCCGATATTTAAAATTTTTTGTTCGTCTAATGGTTTTCCAATTAATTGTAGACCTAAAGGGTAACCTTTTTTATCCAAGCCTGCTGGTATGGATAATGCCGGTAATCCAGCCAAATTAACTGGTACTGTAAAAATATCATTTAAATACATTGAAACAGGGTCATTTGTTTTTTCTCCTATTTTAAATGCTGAACTAGGAGTCGATGGAGTAAGAATAGCATCTACTTTTGAAAAATTATTATCAAAGTCTTTTTTTATTAGTTGTCTTACTTTTTGAGCTTTTAAGTAATAAGCATCATAATACCCAGATGATAATACATAAGTTCCAATTAATATTCTTCGTTTAACCTCATCACCAAAACCTTCAGATCTTGTATTTTCGTACATCTCTACTAAATCTTTTCCTTTTTGAGATCTATAACCATAACGAACACCGTCATATCTTGCCAAATTTGATGAAGCTTCAGCTGGAGCAACAATATAATAAGTTGGTAAAGCATACTTGGTGTGTGGCAATGAAATGTTTATTAATTTTGCACCTAAATCTTTTAATATTTTTTTGCCTTTTTCCCAAAGTTCATCAATTTCTTTTGGCATGTTATCGACACGATATTCTTTTGGTATACCAATTTTTAATCCTTTAATATTATCTTTTAAATTTTTAGAATATTGTTCTTTCTTTTTGTTTATTGAAGTAGAATCTTTTTCATCAAAACCTGACATTGCCTCAAGCATAATGGCACAATCAGTTACAGTTTTTGTCATGGGTCCGGCCTGGTCTAACGATGAAGCAAAAGCAACTATTCCCCATCTTGAACACAAACCATAAGTTGGTTTTAATCCTACAGTGCCTGTAAAAGAAGCTGGTTGTCTTATTGATCCACCAGTGTCAGTACCAATTGTCGCTGGTGTTAAGTCAGCAGCTAATGCTGATGAAGATCCTCCTGAAGATCCTCCGGGAACTAATTTATCTGCAACTGGGTTAATTACATTTCCAAAAAAACTTGTTTCATTGGAAGATCCCATTGCAAACTCATCACAATTTAATTTGCCTAATAAAAAAGCACCATTGTCCCACAAATTTTTTGTAATAGTAGACTCATACGATGGAATAAAATTATTTAAAATATTGCTTCCTGCAGTAGTTCTTACATTTTCTGTACAAAATAAATCTTTTACAGCCAAAGGTATTCCAGGTAAGAGTTGATTAAAATTTGGTTTGCTATCAAATAATTTGGCTTTCTCTAATGCTTGATCAAATGTTTTTGTAACAAATGCATTAAGTTTTTTCGCTTTATCTATATTATTAATATATGATTTAGTAAGATCTAAAGATGAAATCTTTTTTGTTTTTATATTGTTTATAATATCTTTTAAGCTTTGATTAACAATATCACTCATTATTCAACTACCTTAGGAACTACAAAAAACTCTTCGTTTTTCCTTGGAGAATTTTTTAAAATTCTTTCTCTTATTTTTCCATCGTTAATTTTATCTTTTCTAAATCTTAATGATTGATTTAATATTGATGTTAATGGCTCAACTTTGTCAGTGTCCAACTCATTTAATTTCTCAATAAATTTAAAAATTGAGTTTAAATCTTTAGTTAAACTGTTCACTTTTGCGTCATCAACCGAGATTCTGGCTAATTTGGCAACATGTTTAATTTTCTCTTTATCTAAGGACATTTGTGAAATAAGTTAAATATACAAGAAATTAATATCATAAAATATAAAATAAAAATGCTGGATATTGAAGATTTTAAGAAAAAATTGGACAAAAAATCAAGATTAATGGGTATAGATCCGGGAAAAAAACGTGTAGGTATAGCAATTTCTGATGAAAATAAAGTAATTGCCACGCCTTATCGAACTTTGATTAAAGTGGATTTTGAAACCTTTATTAAAGATATTAAAGAGATAATAACTGATAACAATATAAAAGGTATTATAATTGGTAATCCAATAAATATGGACGGAAGTGAAAGTCAATCTTCACAATCTGCTAAGGACATGGCAATAAATCTATCAAAAAATATTTCTGAACCTATCACTATGTGGGATGAAAGGCTTTCTAGCCAAGGAGCTTTCAATTTATCCAGCAATTTAGACATTAATGTAAGTAAAAAACTTGAAAAATTAGATCAAAATTCAGCTGCTTTTATACTTCAAGGAGCTTTAGAATATTTAAAAAAATAACTTGATCCTATAGCACAAAAGGGCTATAGAGTTGATTTTAATGGCAGTTATAAAAAAAACTTCAGCTATTAAAAATCAACCAAAACATCTGTTAGGTATTCAAAATCTTTCAATTAAAGAAGCCAAAAACATTTTAAATGAAGCAAAATCTTTTATTAAATTAAATAGAAGTAATTCAAAAAAACTAGATACGCTTAGAGGAAAAACACAAATTAATTTATTCTTTGAACCATCAACTCGTACACAAAGTTCATTTGATTTAGCGGGTAAAAGATTAGGTGCAGATGTAATGACAATGAATATTGTAAATTCTGCTCTTAAAAAAGGAGAAACTCTTATTGATACTGCTATGACTTTAAATGCAATGCATCCTGACATTATTGTAATTAGACACCAGGACTCAGGCGCTCCGAATCTTCTTTCTCAAAAAGTTAATTGCGCAGTCATAAATGCTGGTGACGGTAGAAGAGAACACCCTACTCAAGCTTTACTGGATGCTTTAACTATAATTGATAGAAAAGGAAAAATTGAAGGTCTCAAAATTGCAATATGTGGGGATATACTACATTCGAGAGTTGCTAGATCAAATATTTATTTAATGAATATGTTAGGAGCTGAAGTAAATGTTATTGCTCCTAAAACTTTAATGCCTAATTCAGTCAAAAAACTTGGTGTGAAATCTTTTACAAATATGAAAAAAGGATTGGACTCATGTGACATTGTTATGATGTTGCGTCTGCAAAATGAAAGAATGCAAGGATCATTTCTGCCCTCTAAAAGAGAATATTATGAGTATTTTGGATTAACACCTGAAAAATTAAAATATGCCAGTAAAAACGCTTTAGTTATGCATCCTGGTCCTATGAACAGAGGTGTAGAGATAGATACAAAATTAGCTGATAATATTAATGTCAGTCTTGTAAAAGAACAAGTAGAACTTGGTGTGGCAGTAAGAATGGCTTGTTTGAAAATATATTGTAAAAAATAAATGAAAGAAAAAATACTTATAAATGCAAGAATTATTGATCCTTCTCAAAATTTGGATGTTTTAGGTGGTTTAATAATTAATGAAAATGGAAAAATTAAGGCTATAGGAAAAGATATAAACAAATCAAATATTGCAAATAAAGCTGATGTAATTGATGTAAAAAAAAATATTTTAATTCCTGGAATAGTTGATATGAAAACTTTTGTGGGTGAGCCAGGCTATGAATATAAAGAAAATTTTAGAACTTTAAGTCAAGCTGCGCTAGCTGGTGGAGTAACTTCAGTGGTTTCTATGCCTAATACTAAACCAATTATTGATAATGTTTCAATGGTCGATTTTATTTTAAGAAGAGGTAGAGATAAAGCTAAAGTTAATATTTTTCCTTGTGCTGCTTTAACAAAAAACATGGATGGCAGTTCTATGACTGAATTTGGTTTGTTGTCTGATAAAGGCGTTATAGGATTTACAGACGTAATTAAAACTGTTCAAAATACAGAAGTGATGTCTAGGATCATGAATTATGCTTCCGATATTGGAGTTTTAATAATACAACACTCAGAAGATTACGAGCTAACAAAGAATGGATTAATTAATGAAGGAGAAATTTCAACAAGACTTGGTTTAACAGGTATACCATCAATAGCTGAAAAAATTATTGTAGAACGAGACCTTACTCTTTTAGAAGAATATCCTTGTAGGTATCATATAAGTCAAATTTCTTCCAAAAAATCACTCGAGGTAATTAAAAAAAACAAATCTAATGGCAAAAAATTTACTGTAGGAGTGTCAATAAATAATTTATCTCTTAATGAGAATGACATAGGGGATTTCAAAACCTTTTTAAAACTTTCACCACCATTAAGATCTGAAAATGATAGATTAGCATTAGTTGATGGTATCAAGAATGGATTAATTGATGTAATTGTATCTGATCATAAGCCAGAAGATGAGGAGTCTAAAAGATTGCCGTTTGCTCAAGCAGCCACTGGAGCTATTGGCGTAGAAACATTGTTACCTTTATCTCTTGAGTTGTTTCATAATGAGTCCTTAAAATTAAATAAAGTTATTGAAATGTTAACTGTTAATCCTTCAAAAATATTAAATATAAATAAAGGTTCACTTAAAAAAGGAATGGATGCTGACATTTGTATTTTTGATCTTAATAAGCCCTGGGTAGTTAAAGCTAATAATTTAAAATCAAAATCTAAAAATACCGCAATTGAAGATAGAAAACTTCAAGGAAAAGTTTTGATGACTTTTCTAAATGGTGAGTTAGTATTTAATCAACAGTGAATACAAATCTAATAATTGTAATTACTTATTCCTATTTATTAGGATCAATACCATTTGGTCTAATAATCACAAAATTTTTTTTAAAAGAAGATGTGAGAAAAATTGGTTCAGGAAATATTGGAGCAACAAATGTTTTACGAACAGCAAAAAAATCTCTCGCAATTTTAACTCTGCTATTAGATATATTTAAAGGTTATTTTTGTATTTACTTAACATTAGTATATTTTGAAGAATTAACTCAGTTAGCTTCTCTAATTTGTTTTCTTGCTCATATTTTTCCTGTTTGGTTAAAATTTAAAGGTGGCAAAGGTGTAGCTACATACTTGGGTATTATTTTAGCAATATCATTTAAACTAGCGCTTATTTTTGGAATTTCGTGGTTAATTATTTTATATCTTACAAAATACTCATCATTGTCATCTATATTGAGTTCTTTAAATGTTTTTTTATTTGCATTTTATTCAACTTTAATTCAACCAGATTTTATTTATTTAACCTTTTTTGTTATCATTGTTTATACTCATAGAAAAAATTTAATTAGACTAAAAAATAAAACCGAAGATAAAATTAAACTTTAAAATCAACACTTATTTTACTTTAATTTGACAAACAGGTATATTTTTGACAGTAAGGTCAATTATAATGAATCTTGTTATAGTAGAAAGCCCAGCAAAAGCAAAAACTATAAACAAATATCTAGGAAAAGATTACATAGTTTTAGCAAGCTATGGACATGTAAGAGATCTTCCTTCTAAAAATGGCTCTGTTGACCCTGATAATAATTTTAAGATGGAATGGGAATTGGATACATTTTCAAAAAAGTATGTAAAAGAGATTACAGATGCAGCTGCTGATTCCGAAAGAATTATACTAGCAACTGACCCTGACCGAGAAGGGGAAGCTATTGCCTGGCATGTTAGAGAAATACTTGAAAGTAAAAAACTTTTAAAAGGAAAAAAAGTAGAAAGAGTTGTCTTCAATGAAATAACTAAAAAAGCTGTTACAAACGGAATTAATAATCCCAGAGAAATTGAGTCACTTTTAGTTAATGCGTATATGGCAAGAAGGGCTTTGGACTATCTTGTTGGATTTAATATATCTCCAATTTTGTGGACCAAACTTCCGGGTTCAAAATCTGCTGGACGTGTTCAATCTGTTGCTCTGAGATTGATAACTGAACGTGAACATGAGATTGAACTTTTCAAGCCAGAAGAATTTTGGACTATAAATAGTAACTTTCAATATGATGATAAACTTATAAAATCAAAATTGTCTACTTTTGCTGGAGCAAAAGTAGAAAAATTTTCTTTTAAAAAGAAAACAGACTCTGAAGAAGCATTAAATAAAATTAAAGATCAATCCTATAAAATAACTGATGTATCATCAAAAGTTTATCGAAGAAATCCTCAAGCTCCATTTACTACATCAACTTTACAACAAACAGCATCTGGAAAATTTGGGTTTGGAGCTTCAAGAACAATGCAGATTGCCCAAAGACTATACCAAGGAATAGATGTTGAAGGAGAAACAGTCGGTCTTATTACTTATATGAGAACAGATGGAACTCAAATTTCTAATGAAGCTATTTCAGATTTTAGGAATTTTATAAATAAAGAACACGGAAAAGAATACCTTCCAGAAAATCCTAATAGTTATAAAGGAAAAAAAGCAAAGAATGCTCAAGAAGCGCATGAAGCAATTAGACCAACCGATGTTACGAAAAAACCTACTGATATGAAAAAATACTTAAGCACTGATCAATCTAAGCTCTATGAACTAATCTGGAATAGAGCAGTATCTTCACAAATGAACCCAGCAGAGTTTGATAGAAAAAGTATAACTATTGAGTCTGACAATAAAATGATTAATTTTAAAGCAAACGGTTCTACTATTAAATTTGAAGGATATTTAAAAGTTTACAAATTTGAAGAAAAAGATGAAGATCTTAAAAATATTTTACCTGAAGTTAAAGTTGGAGATAAGGTCTCTATAAAAGAATTATTAGATGATCAACATTTTACTGATCCACCACCAAGGTATTCAGAGGCTAGTCTTGTAAAAAAAATGGAGGAATTAGGAATAGGACGTCCTTCGACTTACGCTAGCATAATATCAGTTTTATCTACAAGAAATTATGTAGAATTATTAAATAAAAGGTTTCACCCCACAGATCGTGGTAAGTTACTATCTGCTTTTCTTGAAAAATTATTCACTAAGTATGTTGACTATAACTTTACAGCAGATCTAGAAAACCAATTAGACGAGATTACTAGTGGTAAAGTTGACTGGGTCAAAGTTTTAGAGGGTTTTTGGAAAGACTTCTATTCTAATGTCGATCAAGTTAAAGAAAAAAGGACAAGGGAAGTTCTAGATCTTTTAAATGAGAGTTTAGGTGACCTTGTTTTTGAAAGAGATGCCAATGATGCTATTGATAGAAAATGTAAGTTATGTAATACGGGAGAATTAAGTCTTAAAAATAGTTTCAGGGGAGGAGCATTTATAGGTTGTTCTAATTATCCAGAATGCAAATTCACTAGACCATTATCGAAATCAAAAGCTTCTCAACAATTTAATCTTGCTGAACCTAAACTTATTGGAAAGAACGATTTTGGAAAAGATATCTTTCTAAAGAATGGTCGTTTCGGTCCCTATTTGCAGTTTGAAATTGAACCTACTGAATTAGATCCAAAAAAAGGAAAAAAACGAAAAAAGAAAAAAGAAAATGAAAATTTAAAAAATGTATCCATACCAAAAGGCCTTCCTATTGAAAGTGTAGACTTAGAAAAAGCTAAGTATCTTTGTTCTTTACCAAAAGTAATTGGTAAACACCCTGATTTAAATGAAGATATAACTATTAATATCGGTAGATTTGGCCCTTATTTAAAATGTTCTAAAAAGTCTGCAAGAATTGAGAGTGTGGATGAATTGTTTACAATTGGTCTTAATAGAGCGATTACTTTAATCTCTGAAGCAAAACCTGGTAGAATGTCATCATCTGAAATAAAAAATCTCGGAGATCACCCTGAAGATAAAAAGCCTGTAAGAATTATGAAAGGCCAATATGGTCCTTATATTAAATATAAATCAATTAATGCTACAATACCTGAAGATAAAGATCCCTCGGAAATTACAATGGAGGAAGCTTTGATTTTAATTGAAAAGAGAAAAGAATATGATAAATCTAAGAAGAAAAAGAAAAAATAATGAATAAAATTTTTATAAAATTAGTTTTAATATTTATATTTTTAGGAAATGTATCTTTATTTGCAGAAAATGATTGTTCACAATATAGCAAAATTTTTCCATTAAAATATAATGAGTGCATGGCTGAGTTAAAAAAAAGTGGAAAAGCACCTTCTAAAGAAAGCAAAATTAAACTTCCTGAGGGTGTATCTGATTCATTATCTTCAGCTAAAGATAAAACAAAAAAAGTTTTAGGGAAATTAAATACTGACTCAAAATTAACAGATTGGGTTAAAAAACAATTAAATAAATAACCAATAAAATGAGCATAGAAGATCAGTTAAGTTCATTAAAAATAGAATTGCCTAAAGCACCAGCTCCAGTTGGGTCATATGTTGCTCATAAAAAAATAGGTAATTTAATATTTATATCGGGTCAAATACCAATTAAAAATGATGGGACTATAATAAAAGGTAAAGTAGGAAAAGATATAAGTTTAGAAAATGCTCAAGAGGCCGCCTACTATTGTTGCTTAAATATTTTGGCTCAACTTAAGAGTGCCTGTGATGGTAATTTAGAAAAAGTTAAAAATTGTATTAAAATTACAGGATTTGTAAACTCTATTGATGCATTTACGGATCAAGCTAAGGTAATAAATCCAGCCTCAGAATTACTAGTTAAAGTATTTAATGATAAAGGAAAGCACACAAGGGCTGCTGTAAGTGTAAATTCTCTTCCCTTAGGATCAGCTGTAGAAATAGACTCTATTTTCGAAATTAATTAACATTTCTTCTACCTATCGAGAAGTATTTTATTTTTTTTTTTATCATTTCATCAAAATTATATAAATTTCTCATATCATAAATTTTAAAATTCTTCTTTTTAACTAAGGATTTGAAGTCTAAACTTTTAAACTCATCCCACTCTGTATGAAGAATTATTAAATCAGATTTTTTACAAACTTCTTTTATATTATCAACATACTTTACATTTTTAATACTTTTAAAATTATCTTTTTGACCGGTTGGATCATAATATAATATTTGTGCATTTTTTTTTGCTAAATATGGTATCATAAATAAACTACATGAATCCCTCATATCGTCCGTATTTGGTTTAAAAGTAACACCTAAAAAAGATATAATTTTATTCCTAATTTTTTTTTCTAGTATTGATTCAACTCTTTTTGTAAGTAATATTTTTCTACTTTGATTTGATTTAACAACAGATTTGACTATTGATAGATTAACTTTTAATTTTGATGCAGTTGAAAGCAAACCTTTTGTATCTTTTGGAAAGCATGAGCCTCCATAAGCTGGTCCTGCCCGAAGAAATCGACTGCCTATTCTTTTGTCACTTCCCATTCCTAAAGATATATCTTCTATATTAACACCTGATTTTTCACACAAATTAGCTAATTCGTTAATAAATGTTATCTTGGTAGCCAAAAAAGCATTTGATGCATATTTAATTAATTCAGACCCTCTTGTAGATGTAGAAAAAAATTTTGCTCCTTTATTAATAAGAGGTCTGTATAAATTTTCCATAATTTTTAAAATTTTTTTGTTATCTGACCCAACTATAATTCTATCGGGATATCTAAAATCTCTTACAGCTTCACCTTCTCTTAAAAATTCAGGATTAGATACAACTTTAAAATTTGACCTTTTATTTTTTTTAAGAATCTTTTTAATTTGATCTCCAGTTCCAACAGGCACTGTAGATTTTGTAACAATAATTTTACTTTTATTTGTATATTTAGATATTTCTTTTACTGCATTATAAAGAAAAGTTAAATTTACATTTTTTGTACCTTTTATAGTTGGGGTTCCAACACAAATAAAAATAAGATCAGATTTTTTTACTGCCAAAGCAATATCTGAAGTAAAAATTAATCTACCAGCTTTAAGATTTTTTTTTATTATTTCACTTAAACCAGGTTCGTAAATTGGAGAAATTCCAGATTTTAATTTATTAATTTTTTTTAAGTCTTTATCGACACAATAAACTTTATTTCCTAAATCAGAGAAACATGTTCCACTTACAAGACCAACATATCCAGTACCTATCATACATAAATTCATAATATTATTTTTTTTTTGATATTTCTAAATTTGAATTAATATAACCATTATAAGTCCCACAATCTAAATACTTTCCTTTAAAAATGTTCCCATAAAACTTTTCACCTTTTTTTATTAGATCTCTAATTGCATCGGTAATATGAATTTCTCCACCTTGTCCTGCTTTTTGTTTGCTTAAAGTTTTCATTATTTTTTTTGGTAAAATATATCTTCCAATTATGGCATAATTTGATGGTGAGTTTTTAATAGAGGGTTTCTCTATAACATCTTTGATTTCAAATATATTTTTTTTTCTATTTTTCAAAGAAAGCATGCCCCATCTAGAAACGCTTTTCCTGTCAACTCTTTTGGTAGCAATAACAGATTTTTTCCTTTTTTTAAAAAGATTTATCATTTCTTTAGAACAGTTTTTTTTTATTATTAAATCATCCGGCAACAACATTAAAAAAAAGTTTGACTTGATATACTTTTTACATTTTAAAACAGCATCTCCAGTACCTTTAGGTTTATTTTGATAAACAAACTTAATCATCTTTTGATACTTTTTTATTTTTTTAAATTCATTTATAATTCTTTTATCTTTATTTTTTTTAATTGTTTTTTTGTATAACTTGTCGTTAAAAAAATATTTTTTAATACTTAGTTTTTTTTTAGATATTATAAATATAAATTCTTTAATGCCTGCATTAACACATTCTTCCAAAATATATTCGATATTTGTTTTGCCGTTTATTGGTAATAATTCTTTTGGAATAGCATTTGTTAGTGGTAATAATCTGGTACCTAAACCTGCCAGTGGAATAATTGCTTGTTTTATCATATGATTCTTTTACTTTTTATTAATAGAATTTACAAATGAAAATTTTGCGAAACAAAATAAAACTTAAGAAGGAAATTTTGAACAGAAAAGGTATCGCCTTTGTTCCAACTATGGGAGCTTTACACCATGGACATGAAAAAATGATTAAATTCGCAAAAAAAAGATTTGGAAAAGTAATTGTAAGTATCTTTGTTAATCCAAAACAATTCAATTCAAAACAAGATTTCAAGACCTATCCCCGTAATATCAAAAAAGACATAAAACTATTAAAAAGAATTAAAGTTGATATTTTATATCTACCTTCTTACTTCGATATTTTTTCATTCAAAACAAAAAAAAAAATTTATCTTCATAACTTTAGTAAAAAATTATGTGGTAAGTATAGAAAGGGTCACTTTAGAGGAGTTTTGAATGTTGTTAATAGATTTCTCGAAATCATAGAGCCAAAATACATTGTCTTAGGAAAAAAGGACTTCCAACAGTTATTTTTGATTAAAGAACATATACATAAATCAAAATTATCTACTAGAGTTGTGCCTTACCAAACAGTCAGAGGAAAGAATGGTGTTGCTTTATCTTCAAGAAGTCAAAAATTAAATTCTAATGAAAAAAAATTATGTGCCTTAATAATAAAATATTTAAAAAGAGAAAAAGTAAAAATTAAAAAAAATAAGTATTTATTTAATAAAAAAAATTATCTTTTTAAAAAAATAAAAAGATTTAATGTATCTAAAATTGATTATATTGAGCTTTTAAATTTAAAAACTTTAAAAAAGCCTAAAAATAATAAAAATCTTTTCAATATTTTCATAGCTTATAAAATTAATAATATAAGACTAATAGATAATTTTTAATTTAAAAAAAAGTAAGAACCTAATCCTAAAAAAGATAAAAAGCCTATAACATCTGTTATAGTCGTAACAAAAACGCTTGATGCTAAAGCTGGATCTACATTTAATTTTTTAAGAGAAACAGGAACTAGTATTCCAAATAATCCTGCAACAATCATATTTAAAACCATAGCTACCGCTATTAAAATTGATAGATCTGCCTCCTTAAACCAAAATTGAACAACTATTCCTGCTATGATCGCAAAAATTACACCATTTAAAACTCCAATTACAAATTCTTTAGTTACAATCTTATAAAAGTTTCCTGAGGATATTTCTTGTTTAGCAATTGCTCTTATTGTTACTGCAAGAGTTTGCATTCCTGCATTGCCACCCATAGATGCAACAATTGGCATTAAAACTGCAAGTGCAACAACTTTTTCTATGTCTTCTTGAAAAAAACCTATAACTACAGATGCTATGATTGCAGTAAACAAGTTGAGTAATAACCAACTAAATCTTCTTTTTGTTTTTTTTAATACACCATCAGTAATTTCTTCGTCACCAACACCGGCTAATCTTAAAACATCTTCTTCCGCTTCTTCTTGAACTACCGTCACGACATCATCAGCAGTAATCATACCTATGAGTTTATTATCCTTATTAACAACACCAGAAGAAACAAGATTATAATTTTCAAAAGTAAGACCTACTTCTTCTTTATCCATATTGACAGAAATTAAAACAGGTATCTCCCTCATTATTGAGTTCATTTTTGAGGTTCTAGGTGTTCTTAAGACCCTAGAGGACGGTACTGTTCCAATTGGTTTAAAATCTTTATCTACAACAAAAATTTCTAGAAATTCTTCTGGCAATTCTTTGTTTTCTCTCAAATAGTCGATTGTTTGACCTACTGTCCAATCGCTTGGTACAGCGGTAAATTCTCTTTGCATAATCCTTGCGGCAGAATCTTCTGGATAGCTTAAGCCTTCCTCTAAAAGAAATCTGTCTTGAGGCGACAATTTATCTAATACTTTTTTCTTTTTTTCTTCTTCGATTTTTTCTAAAATTTGTAAAGCATTATCTGATTCTAATTTGTGTAAAATTTTAGCAATTGACTCTGGAGTTAAGAGCAAAAGAACTTCTGATTGAAGTGATTCATTTAATTCTATAAAAATCTCAGGTTCAATGGTAAATGCTTCAATTTCTATTAATTTATTTCTTGTATCAGTATCAAGATTTTCTATTAAATCTGCTACATCAGCAGCATGTAAATCTTCTAAAGTTTGATTAATAAATGAAACATCTTTAGCTTTAATTTTTTCGCTAAAAATATTGATAAAGTCTTTATTAAAATCAACATTTACTTTTTGTTTTCCAATAGATTTTACTAAACTCATAAATCACCAGATTAGTTTAATTTTTGAGACTTTTAGTTTATCTGATGATAAAATTCAAATTAAAATGGATATAGAATTTAAAACTAACAAAAAGCCCGTAAATTATAAAAAAGCTATGGACTTCTTAGTTAAAAGGGTGGAAAAAGTTAAAAATGGAGGGCGTGAATTAGTATGGATTTTAGAACACCCTACAACTTACACGGCAGGAATAAGGTATAAAAAGGAAGAGATTCTCGACAAATCAATTAAAATAATTAAAACCAACCGAGGAGGAAAAATAACTCTTCATAATCCAGGTCAAAAAGTAGTTTATTTTGTAATAAATCTTAATAAGAGAAAAAAAGATATAAGGAATTTAATAAAACAAATTGAAAAATCTATAATAGATTTTTTAAAAGTTTATAAAATAAGTTCTCACTCCGATAAAAAAAATATAGGAATTTGGGTAAAGGATAAAAAAATTGCAGCAATTGGTATCAGAGTTACTAGTTGGATTGCTTATCATGGTTTTTCTATAAATATTACAAATGATCTAAAAGATTACCATAAAGTGTCTCCTTGTGGGCTTGATGGTAGTAAAGTCACATCAGTTTTCAATGAAACAAAAAATAAACCAAACTATATTAATAAAAACTTGAAAATTTCTTTTTTTAACAATTTAAAAAAAATTTAAATTTTTTTGTTTAATGAAATCATGAAATTCACTGCTATATTCAGCTTTATAATTAAATTTAATATTATTGATCATAAATTTAATCTTATAAGCATGTAGCATTAGATTTTTATTTTTAAGTTTTGTTTTAGAATATTCCCTCAAAAAATATTTTTTATCGCCAATAATAGGATTGCCCCTTTTATATAATTGAATTCGTAGCTGATGTTTTCTACCAGTTATTGGATTCAATTCTACAAGTGAATGATTTTCGAAAGTTTTTAAAACTTTTAAATGAGAAATTGCTTTTTGATTAATTTTTTTATTTTTTTCAATGTAAACTAAATTATCTTCAAGGGTATTTTTATTGCTTTCAAGATGTCCATAAATTAGTGCAAGGTAAGTTTTGTGTATTTTTCTTATTCTAAATAAAGAAGTAAATAATTGAGCATATTCTCTATTTTTAGCAATGATTAGGACTCCTGAGGTTTCTTTGTCTAACCTGTGAACAATATAAGGTTTAGAGTTATCAAAATATTTTGTGTGTCTTAATGTGTCAATTATGTTTCTAAATGATTTAGTTCCTCCTTGTACAGGAATACCTGGAGGTTTGTTAATCACAATAAAATTATCGTTGTCCTCTATAACAAAGTCATCATACTTTTTTTTTTCTTTTAGTGCAGGTTTATATTTATTTGTTTTTTTATCATTTTTGTTGGATTTTAATTTTGTTAAATTAAAAACTTCAATAATATCCTTTGTTTGAACTCTATAAGATGTCTTTGTCCTCTTTTTGTTAACTTTTATTTTTTTTTTTCTTATTATTTTTTCAATCAATGATTGAGGGATATTTAAAACATTAACTTTAAACCATCTATCTAAACGGGAATTATGAAATTCTTTATCTACTATAAATTTTTGAAACATGTAGGACTAATGTCCTTTATTTTTTAGAAGTTTTAGAAGTTGTTTCTTTTTTTTCTTCTTTTTTATTATCTTTTGGCTTTTCGTCTATTTTTTTTGGTTTGTCTACTTTTTTAGCATCTAAATTTCTATCAACTAATTCGATTACTGCCATCGGAGCATCATCCCCTGTTCTAAAGCCAGCTTTTAGAACTCTAGAATAACCTCCTTTACGTTTATTATATCTTTCAGAAAGTATACCAAAAACTTTTCTGACTGAGTTTTCATCCTGTAATTTTGAAAATAATTTTTTCTTATTATTTAATATATTTTTTTTACCAATAGTTATGACTTTATCTATTTGAGGTTTTAACTCTTTAGCTTTTGGTAATGTTGTTATAATTTGTTCGTATTTTATCAATGAATTTAACATATTTTTGAATAAAGCTTTTCTATGCTCAGAATTCTTATTTAATTTCCTATATCCTATCTTGTGTCTCATTTAGTAACTATTTTCTTCTAGTTTTTTAGATAATTCGGCAATATTGTCAGGTGGCCAGTTAGGAATCTCCATTCCTAAATATAATGACATAGTATTTAAAACTTCTTTGATTTCATTTAAAGATTTTCTACCAAAATTTGGTGTTCTTAACATCTCTGGCTCTGTTTTTTGAACTAGATCACCAATATAAATAATATTGTCGTTTTTAAGACAGTTCATGGATCTAACTGAAAGTTCAAGTTCTTCAACTCTTTTTAATAAGTTTCTATTAAATTCTGGTTCAGTTGATTTTACTTCTTTTACTATTTCTTTCGGATCGTCAAAGTTAACAAACATTGAAAGTTGATCTTGAAAAATTCTTGCTGAATAAGCAATTGCATCTTCAGCATCAACTGTTCCGTTAGTTTCAACGGTCATAAGTAGTTTATCGTAGTCAAGTGCACTTCCCGCCCTTGTATTTTCAATTGAAAAAGAAACTTTTTTTACTGGGCTGAAAAGTGAGTCAATAGAGATAAGGCCGAGTGGATTGTCTTCTGATTTATTTTTAACAGCTGAAACATAGCCTTTACCAGTATTAACCATTAATTCCATATGGAAATTAGTTTTTTCGTCTAAATTACAAATAATTTGTTCTGGATTTAAAATCTCTACCTCGGGTACCAAAGTAATATCACTTGCCTTTACTTCTTTAGGGCCTTTTACATCTAGAATAATTTTTTTTGGTGTATTTACTGATGACTTTATAGCTAAATTTTTAACATTCAATACTATATCAGTTACATCTTCTCTGACTCCTTTAATTGATGAAAATTCATGAAGAACACCATCTATTTGTATAGCTGTAACCGCCGCACCTCTGATAGATGATAACAGAATTCTTCTAAGAGAATTTCCAATAGTTTGACCAAAACCTTTTTCTAGTGGTTCAGCCACAACTTTCGCAATAGATTTATCCTCGTTACTAGTTATTTCTAATTTTTCTGGCTTTATTAATGCTTTCCAATTTTTATCAATTATTGTATTTGAAGTTTCCATTATTTATACTCTCCTTTTTTTTGGCGGTCTCGCTCCATTATGTGGCATTGGTGTTGTGTCTTTAATAGATTTAATTTTAAATCCTCTTGATTGTAACGATCTGAGAGCTGTTTCTCTCCCAGATCCAGGTCCTTTTACCTGAACTGTTAAATTTCTTAGTCCTTGCTCATAAGCTTTGCTACCAGCATCATCTGCTGCAACTTGTGCCGCATAAGGAGTAGATTTTCTTGATCCTTTAAAACCTTTGGAACCTGCAGACGACCAAGATATTACATTTCCATTTTCATCTGCAATAGAAATTATAGTGTTATTAAAAGTTGAATAAACATAAGCAATGCCTGAAGTAATATTTCTTTTTACTTTTTTCTTTTTAGTAAATTTAGATGTAGTAGTTGGTTTAATTTCTTTACTTTTTTTTGTTTCAACTTCTTTTTTTTTACCTTCAATAATTTTTTTACTCATTTTCGCCTATTTTTTAAGTGGTGTTAATTTTTTACCTGCAATTGCTATGGCTTTACCTTTTCTTGTCCTTGCATTGCAGTGCGTTCTTTGACCACGAACAGGAAGTTTTTTTTTATGTCTGCTACCTCTATAACTTGCTAGGTCAACTAATCTTTTTATATTAACTGATACTTCTCTTCTTAAATCACCCTCAACTTTATGATTTGAATCAATGTATTCTCTAATTTTTAAAACCTGATCTTCTGTTAACTCGTTTACTCTTGTTCTTTCAGAAATATTGAGTTTTGCACAAATCTTCTTAGATGAATGAAGTCCTATTCCATGAATATATGTTAAAGCAATACTTACAATCTTATTTTGTGGAATATTGATTCCTGCAATTCGAGCCATATTATAATGAGTTAAAGTTCCAAAGCCGTATTTATATTGCCTAATTATTTAAAGTCAACTCTATATAAGGCTAATTATGTCGCTTATTTCTTTATTTATTTGATCTATGGACCTCTCGCCATTGATCAGTTTTAATAAATTCAATTTTTTATAATATTCAATCACTGGCTCAGTGGATTTTTCATAAGTTTCATATCTTTTGATAGCATTTTCTTCATTGTCGTCGGCTCTTTTTTCTATATTTCGCCTTTCTAAAATTCTCTTTTTAATCGTTTTCAGTGACACTGATAGTTTTAGAACTAGATTAATTTTTTGATCATATTTAGTAAGTAATTCATTTAGAGTTTTAGCTTGAGTTAAGTTTCTTGGGTATCCATCAAAAATTAACCTATTATTATATTTTTGATCTGAAATAAAATTCTCAACTAACTTTTTAACTACTTCATCAGAAACTAAGGAGCCAGAATTAATTATTGATGAAATTTCTTTTCCTAATTCAGTTTTGTTTTTAATTTCATTTCTGAGAATTTGCCCAGTAGATAATTGATATAAGTTAAACTTATTTACTATAAAATTGGCTTGTGTACCTTTGCCTGCTCCTGGTGGACCAAATATAATTAGATTCATAAAGCTAATTATTTTCCAAATTTAGTCTTTCTGATTAATGATTCATATTGAGAGCTCATTAATCTTGTTTGAATCTGCGTAACAGTATCCATTGCAACTACTACAACTATTAAAATTGATGTTCCTCCTAAATAAAATGGAATTGGATATTTTGAAATTAAAAATTCAGGCATTAGACAAACAAAGGTTAAGTACATAGATCCTATAGTAGTCAGTCTAATTAATATAGACTCTATGTATTCTGCCGATCTATCTCCAGGTCTTATTCCTGGTATATAACCTCCATATTTTCTAAGATTTTCTGCTGTTTCTTTCGGGTTAAAAACAATGGATGTATAGAAAAAAGAAAAAAATATTATTCCTGATGCATAAAGTAACATATATAAAGGTTGGCCTTGTGTAAACATAGATGAAATGTCTAAAAATAATTCTGACTCTGATAATCCAAAGTTTGTTAAAGTGACTGGTAGTAATAAAAGAGCAGAGGCAAATATCGCAGGTATAACTCCAGCCGTGTTAATTTTTAACGGTAAATGAGAGGACTCTCCTCCATAAATTTTATTTCCAACTTGTCTTTTAGGATAATTAATTAAAATTTTTCTCATTGCCCTTTCAACAAAAACAATAAATAAAACAGTTAATATAACTAAGATAAAAATACCTACTATCATCACTGCAGATAGTGCTCCAGTTCGACCTAATTCAAAAGTGGAAGCTAATGCCCTTGGGATTTCAGCAACTATTCCTGAAAAGATAATTAAAGAAATTCCATTACCAACACCTCTCAAAGTTATTTGTTCTCCTAACCACATAAGAAATGTTGTTCCAGCAACTAAAGTAATTGTGGTTGTTATTTTAAAATATAGACCTGGATTTATAACCATTGAACCAGCATTTTCTAATCCAACTGAAACTCCATAACCTTGTAAACAAGCAATTAGGACTGTTCCATATCTCGTTAATTGCGTTATTTTTTTTCTACCTATTTCTCCTTGTTCTTTTAAACTTTTAAAATAATCTGAAACTCCAGTTAAAAGCTGAATTATAATGGAAGAAGAAATATATGGCATTATTCCAAGTGCAAAAATTGCCATTCTAGTAACAGCTCCACCTGAAAACATATTAAACATACCCAGTAAACCTTTTTGGCTTGTGGCCATTATTTCTTTTAAAGCAATAGGGTCAATTCCAGCTAAAGGGACATATGTTCCAACTCTATAAATTATTAGTATAAAAATCGTGAAAAATATTCTTTTTTTTAAATCTGTCGCTTGGCTAAATGCTCCTGAAGCAATGTTTTCATTAGACATGTTTTTATTTCCTTAAAATATTTAAAGTTCCACCAATCTTTTCGATTTTAGATTTTGCTTGTTTAGAAATAAAGTTAGCTGTAATTTTAAATTTAACTTTTATATCGCCTGAGCCTAATATCTTTAACTTTGTAAATTTTTTGTTAATAATATTTTTATTTATTAATATCTTTAAATCAATCGTATCAGAATTAATTTTTTTATTATCATAAAAACTTTGTAACGATGAAAGATTTATAATTGCAACTTTATTTTTAGAAAATGATTTAAATCCTCTTTTGGGCAATCTTCTGTACAATGGCATTTGTCCTCCCTCAAAGCTTTTTATAGCAACTCCTGATCTTGATTTTTGGCCTTTATGTCCTCTACCTGATGTTTTGCCTTTTCCTGATCCAATTCCTCTTCCAGGTCGTATTTTTTTTTTATATGTTTTTATTAAATTATTAAGCCTCATTAATTACCTTCTCTCTTAGAAACTATTTCAGAAATTTTTTTTCCCCTTATAGAGGACAAAATTTTAGGTGAGTTCTGAGAAGCCAAACCTTTTACACAAGCCTTCAAAACATTATGTGGATTGGCTGAACCTAATGATTTTGCAACTATATCTTGAATACCTAAAACTTCACAGACAGCTCTAATTGGTCCTCCTGCTATAATTCCTGTTCCTGCTGGTGCAGTTCTCATTAAAACTTTTCCTGATCCATTTTTTCCATTAACATCATGGTGAAGTGTTCTTCCTTCTTTTAATGGTATTTGAACCTGATTTCTTTTTGCAACTTCAGTAGCCTTTTTTATTGCATCAGGAACTTGTTTAGATTTACCTTGTCCTATACCAATCGAGCCTTTTTGATTACCAACGACAACTAGTGCTGCAAAACCAAATCTTCTTCCGCCTTTTACGACTTTAGTAATTCTGTTTATTGCTACTAGTTTTTCTTTAAATTCACTTTCAGGCATTTTAAAATTTCAATCCATTTTTTCTTAATGATTCAGCAAAAGTTTTAACTCTTCCATGGTATTTGTTACTCCCACGATCGAAGTAGACTTTATCAATTTTTTTTTCAATAGCTCTTTTTGCTAAAATTTCTCCTAATAAATTCGATGTATCCATTTTTTTCTTTTTATTTTTTTTAAGTTCTTTTTCAATAGAAGAAACTGAAACTAAAGTTTTGTTAATTTTATCATCAATAATTTGTGCAGATAAATTATTTAAAGATTTGTAAACTGAAATCCTGTATCTGTTTACATTAACTTTTTTTAATTTATTTCTGTTTCTTAACCTTCTTTTTGAGTTTTTATTTAATTTTTTCATTTATTATTTCTTCTTACCTTCTTTTCTTAAAACAAATTGATCTTTTTCTTTAATACCTTTGCCCTTATAAGGCTCAACAGGTTTCAAATTTTTTATTTCTGAAGCAATTTTTGAAACGAGCTCTCTGTCTACTCCTGAAACTTTTACTGTGGTTTGCTTTTCTACAGTAATTTTTATACCTTTTGGTATTTTAAAATTCACATCGTGGCTAAATCCTAATTGTAAATTCAAAATTTCGCCTTTTAAATTTGCTCTAAAACCTACTCCTTTGATATCTAATACTTTTTCATGACCAGCAGAAACTCCAAGGACCGCGTTATTAATTAAACTTCTATAAGTTCCCCACATTATAGAAGTTTTTTTATCAATCTTTTTGTTTAAAGGAAGTATTTGAAATTCATTTTTTTCATTTAATTTTGAAGAAAATATTTTATCATTAACGCTTAATTGTTTGGATCCTTTTGGACCGGTAACTGTAATTAATCCTTTTTCAATCTTTATTGATGAGTCTTTAGGTAATAGTATGTTTTTTTTTCCAATTTTAGACATTAAAAGACCTTACAAATAACCTCTCCGCCAAGATTGTTTTTCTTAGCTTCATTATCAGACATCACACCTTTTGATGTTGAAAGAATCGCCAGTCCTAAACCATTTTGTATTTTAGGTATACTGTCAGCTCTTGAATAAACTCTTCTACCAGGTTTCGATACTCTTTTTATTTCTTTTATCACTGGTGTTCCTTCGTAATATTTTAAATCAACTTTCAAAATTTTTTTATTATTATCTTCTTTATCGACAAAAAAATTTGAAATGTAGCCCTCAGATTTTAAAACTTCTAAAATTTGTTGTCTAAAATTAGATGCGGGTACATTTACTCTATTAAGCAAGCGCATTTGTCCATTTCTTATTCTTGTAAACATATCTCCTATTGGATCCATTAAAGTCATTTTATCTCCTTACCAACTTGATTTAACCAACCCTGGAATTTTTCCTGAGGATGCCATATCTCTTAGCGCAATTCTTGATATTCTCAGTTTTCTGTAAACTCCATGAGGTCTACCTGTTATTTCACATCTATTTCTTATTCTTATTTTTGAAGAATTTTTTGGAAGTTTGTTTAACTTTAATTGTGCAGCAAATCTTTCTGCTAAAGTTAATTTTTTATTATTTATAATTTTTTTTAATTCCATTCTTTTTTTCGAAAATCTTTTGCTTAACTTAATTCTCTTTAAATTTCTTTGTATTGAACTTGTTTTTGCCATTTTAATTCATTTCCTTTTTGTTGTTTATTATTGGAAAATTAAACTCTTTTAAAAGTTCCAATGTTGCTTTTTTAGAATCGATATTTGTTACCAAAGTGATATCTAAACCTCTAATTTTATCTACTTTATCAAAGTTAACCTCAGGAAAAATAATATGTTCTTTTATTCCAAAACTGTAATTTCCTGATTTATCTATTCCTTTTTGGCTTAAACCTTTAAAGTCTTTAACTCTTGGTAATGCAATATTAACTAGTCTATCTATAAACTCATACATTTTATATGATCTTAAGGTAACCTTAACACCAGCGCTTGATCCTTTTCTAGTCTTGAAATTTGAAATTGATTTTTTAAATTTTGTAACTACCGCTTTTTGTCCAGTAATTAAAGTCATATCATCCATACAGGTTTTCATTTTTTTCCCATCTGAGGCATCCGCACCTAATCCCATGTTAACTACAATTTTTGTAATTTTAGGCACCTCATGTTTATTTTTATAACCTAGCTTGCTCATTAACTTAGAGGTTATTTCTTTTTCATAAATATCTTTTAATCTTGGTTTCATTTTTTATCTTTTTTTTTATCTTTTTTTTTATCTTCTTTTTTTTTAAGGTCAATATTTTTAATATTTGATTGATGCAAAAAAGCTTCTTTAGATATAATACCACCCTTATTTTCTTTAGTAGGCTTGGTGTGTCTCTTAATTAAATTTATAGCCTTAACTTTAACAAGATTAGACTTTCTATTTATCTCAAGTATTTCACCAGTTTTTCCTTTGTCTTTTCCAGCAATAACTTTAATTTGATTTCCTTTTTTAAGTAACATAATTAAATTACCTCCGGTGCAAGTGAAATTATTTTTGTATGGCCTTTAATACGAAGCTCTCTTGTAACTGGTCCAAATATTCTAGTTCCGATTGGCTCACCTTTTTCGTCCGTTAAAACTACTGCATTAGTGTCAAATTGAACTTTTGACCCATCATCTCTAAAGATTTCCTTTTTAGTTCTTACTACTACAGCCTTGTGAACTGAGCCTTTTTTTACTTTTCCTTTAGGTATAGCATCTTTTACGCTGATCACTATTAAATCTCCAACTGCTGCATACCTTCTTTTAGACCCTCCTAGGACCTTTATACATTCAACTCTTCTAGCCCCTGTGTTATCTGCAACCATTAATTCTGTTTGAACTTGTATCATTTATTTAAAACTTCCCATGTTTTCTTTTTTGAAAAAGGCTTACTTTCAATAATCTCAACACTATCTCCTTCTTTAAACTTATTTTTCTCATCGTGGGCATGATATTTCTTTGATCTAGATATAATTTTTGAATAGAAAGGATGTTTAAACCTTCTAGTAACTTCGACTACAATAGTTTTATTATTTTTGGCGCTTGTAACTTTCCCTTTTAATATTTTTTTTGTCATTTGTTTGTATTTCTTATGTTTGAATATAATCTAGCTATATTTCTTTTAATCATTTCATATTGAGCAGAATTTTCTACTTGTCCATTAACTTTTTTAAATCTTATATTAAAAAGATCTTTTTTTAATTTTTGGATCTTTTTTTCAGCCTGATCTCTCGTTAATTTTTTATCTTCTTTTTTATTTTTCATATTTATCTTTTTATAAATTTTGTTTTAATAGGAAGTTTTGCAGACGCCTTGTACAATGCTTCTCTAGCAACTTCTTCACTTACACCATCAACTTCAAAAATTATTCTTCCAGGTTTCACTCTGCATGCCCAGTACTCCGGTGATCCTTTTCCTTTCCCCATTCTGACTTCTGTTGGTTTTTTTGAAACAGGAATATTGGGAAAAACTCTTGTCCAAACTTTTCCGGTTCTTTTCATATATCTAGTTAAGGCTACTCTAGCGGCCTCTATTTGTTTACCTATTACTCTCTCTGGCTGCATTGCTTTAAGTCCAAACTGACCATAATTTAATATTGCAGCTCGGGTTGAATTTCCGTGAATTCTTCCTTTAAATGCTTTTCTATATTTACTTCTTGTTGGCTGTAACATTTTTTACTCTTTCCTTTTTTTCTTTTTCAACATCTTTATCAAACAATTCACCTTTATATATCCACACTTTAACACCAATTATTCCGTAGGTTGTTAATGCCTCAGCTTCTCCATAGTCTACATTTGCTCTTAAAGTATGAAGAGGAATACTTCCTTCTCTTAACCATTCTGTTCTAGCTATTTCATTTCCTGCTAATCTTCCGCTTACCATTACTTTAATTCCTTTTGCATTTAATCTCATAGCTGATTGCATTGCTCTTTTCATAGCTCGTCTATAAGCTATTCTTTTGACAAGTTGTTGAGCTATATTCTCTGCAGCCAAATATGCGTTTAATTCTGGTTTCTTAATTTCTTTTATATTTACGGTTACATCGTTTTCGGTTATTTTTTTTATATTATTTTTTATTTTTTCTATATCAGCCCCTTTTTTTCCAATTACAAACCCCGGTCTAGAAGTGTGGATTGAAACAGTACATTTTTTAGAAGACCTCTCTATAATAATTTCAGAAACTCCGGAATTTACAATACTTTTTCTTATATATTTTCTAATTTTAAAGTCTTCAATAAGATATTTTCCGAATTCCTTTTTTTTAGCAAACCAGATTGAGTCCCAACCTCTGTTTATCCCTAATCTCAAACCTACTGGATTAACTTTTTGGCCCATTTTTCACCTCTTTTTTTTCTTCTAATATTATTGTAATTCTACTAAAAGGTTTTTTTATTCCGCTTGCTCTACCTTTAGCTCTTGGTCTAAATCTTTTCATAACTAGCGACTTACCTACATAAGCCTCTTTAACAAAAAGATTGTCTATATCATATTGATTATTATTTTCTGCATTGGCTATTGCAGATTTAACTGTTTTGCTTACATCGTGTGCTATTTTTTTTCTTGTAAATTCTAAATCACGTAAAACAACATCTGCTTTTTTACCTCTTATATAATCTAAAAGAAGAGCTATTTTTCTAGGGCTTGATCTAACATTTTTATTCACTGCTTTTACAGAAATGTTATTTTTTGGCATTTGATCCTTCCCCACCTTTTGCTTCAGGTTTCGAAGCCGGAGCGGCTGTTCCTGGTGACGGTTTAGAAGCTGAAGTAGTTGATGCTGCAGACTCAGCTGCCGCTTTTTTATCTGCAGGAGTATGTCCTTTAAAAATCCTTGTTGGTGCGAATTCTCCTAATTTATGACCAACCATTTCCTCAGAAATAGTGATAGGTATAAAAGTTTTACCATTATGAATTAAAAAACTATGCCCAACAAAATCTGGAATTATTGTAGAGTTTCTTGACCAAGTTTTTATTGGTTTTTTATTTGTGGTATCTTTAAGTTTATCTACTTTTTTTAATAAACTTGGATGTACAAATGGTCCTTTCCAAATTGATCTAGTCATAATTTTATTTTCTCTTCTTTCTTCTTGTTATAATTAATTTATCACTTCTTTGTGGTCTTCTTGTTTTTAAACCTTTTGCTGATTGTCCCCATGGAGAAACTGGACTCCTACCCCCAGAAGTTTTACCTTCCCCACCTCCATGTGGATGGTCTACTGGATTCATAGCTACTCCTCTAACTGAGGGTCTTTTGCCTTTCCATCTATTTCTTCCAGCTTTACCTATTTTAATATTTTTTTGGTCTGGGTTGGAAACTACTCCTATAGTAGCCAAACAATCACTTCTTACCTTTCGTGTTTCTCCAGAAGAAAGTTTTATAATTGCGTAATCTCCATCATAACCAGATAGAGTGACTGAAGATCCCGCAGACCTTGCAAGTTTTCCACCGTTACCAGGATATAGCTCTACACCATGTACTGATGTTCCTGGTGGTATGCTTTTAAGTTGAAGACAGTTTCCTACTTTGATTTCAGCATTTTTTCCTGACATGATTTTATCTCCAACATTTAAATTTTGTGGACATATAATATAATTTTTCGTGTTATCTTCATATTTTATTAAAGCAATATAAGCGGTTCTATTAGGGTCATACTCTATTCTTTCAACCGTTGCATTCATGTTCATTTTTTTTCTTTCAAAATCAATTATACGAAATTTATTTTTATGACCTGCACCCTTAGACCTAGAAGTGATCCTACCGTAATTATTTCTTCCACCAGAAGATTTTTTTCCTTTTGTTAAAGGTTTGTATGAGGATCCCTTCCATAAAAAACTCTTATTAACTATAACTGTTCCTCTGTTTGATTTTGTGTATGGTTTAAAAGTTTTTAATGGCATAATTATATTCCTGTTGCTAAATCAATACTTTGACCTTTTTTAAGAGTAACTATAGCTTTTTTATAGCCACTTTTAGTTGAAGGTTTTCCTTGTTTTATTTTAAATTTAGATTTTGTGTTTATAATATTAACTTTCACTACATTTACCTTAAAAATTTTTTCAATATTTTTTTTAATAATTTCTTTATTAGCATTTTTGTGAACTTTAAAAACAGTTTTATTTTGTTCAGATAAAATCGTCGCTTTCTCAGTTATTATAGGATGCGTAATTGAATCTATAAAATTAATTTTTTTCATTTAAAAACCTATTTTGAATTTTTTTAATTGAACTTGATGTCAAAAGTATATTCTTAAATTTTAATATATCGTATATATTTGTGCCATCTTCATTTATAATTTTAACATTTTTAATATTTCTTGCAGATTTATTAATATTTTTTTCTGACTCTTTGTCTGAAACTATTAAAACATTTGATAATTTATTATTTATTAAAAATTTATTAAAATCTTTTGTTTTTTTAATTTCTTTTTTTACATCGGATAAAATAAATAAATTTTTATCTATATTTTTTTTGGATAATGTCTGAGCTAAAGCTAATCTTCTAACTTTCTTATTTATTTTTTTAATTTTATAAACTGAGCCCTTGGGACCGTGTGCGACACCGCCACCAACAAATAAAGGAGCTTTTCTACTAGCATGTCTAGCCCCTCCAGTTCCTTTTTGTGCATAGATTTTCCTTGTAGATCCTTTAATTTCGTTTCTTTGTTTAGTTTTAGCAACTCTTGGTTTTAAATGGTTTAGTTGCCAATCAACAACATTTTTTACGAGTTTATGATTAATTTTTAAATTAATTAATTTATCAGAAACTTCTATAGATTCAGATTTGTTGTTTTCAATATTTAATAATTTAATCTTCATTTTATTTTTTCTTTCCTTTAGCACTTTCAGCTTTTTTATTTTTAAAATCAATTTTTTCTTGAATAGTTTTTCGTCTAACATCTTTTATTGACTCTCTCAAAAATACCTGTGAATTTTTAGAACCAGGAATAGATCCTTTAAGGTAAATTAGGCTATTATCTAAATCTGATTTTATAATCTCAAGATTTAACATTGTTCTATATTTATCTCCCATATGACCAGCCATTTTTTTTCCCTTAAAAACTTTTCCTGGGTCTTGATTTTGTCCAGTCGAACCATGTGATCTATGAGACACGGAAACACCATGAGATGCTCTAAGTCCTCGAAAATTATATTTTTTCATAACTCCAGCAAAGCCTTTACCTATAGTTTTTGATCTTACATCTACGAATTTTTTATCTTTCAATATTTCTAAGCCAAACTCGTTTCCTTCTTTGAAGGTTTCAGTTTTATCTACTCTAAACTCTTTTAATATTTTTTTTGGCTCAGTGTTTTTTTTTGAAAAGTACCCTTTCATTTGCTTAGTAAGTTTAGAATTTTTTAATTTGTAAAAACCTACTTTTACTGCTGAATACCCTCTTTTTTCTTTTGAAATAACATCTAACACTCTACCTTTTTCAACTTTAATTACAGTTACAGGTATAGATTGACCACTTTTAATGAACTCTCTAGTCATTCCTAATTTTGTACCTATTAATCCTAGTGTCATAATTTATATCTTTATTTCTATGTCTACCCCTGATGCTAAATCTAACTTCATTAATGCTTCAACAGTTTGTGGTGTTGGTTCAATAATATCAATTAATCTTTTATGGGTTCTTGACTCAAATTGCTCTCTGCTTTTTTTATCAATGTGAGGTGATCTAAGGACAGTATATTTTTCAATTCTTGTTGGTAGCGGTATTGGGCCTTTAACTTGAGCACCTGTACGTTTTGCTGTATTAACAATTTCTTCAGTCGACAAATCTAAGATTTTGTTATCATAAGCCTTTAAATGTATTCTAATATTTTGTTTGTCCATAAATTAAGCTAATTTTTTTGTTACTTCGTCTTGAACATTTTGAGGTACTTTTTCATAGTGACTGAACTGCATTGTGTATTGGGCTCTGCCTTGAGACATAGATCTCAAATTGTTTATATAACCAAACATGTTTGCTAAAGGAACTGTAGCTGCTATAGCAGTTGCGTTACCTCTTGGTTCAGTTGCTCCTACTTGTCCTCTTCTGCTATTCAAA